>OBXC01000006.1_pt1 | contig 224984 bp, 183 predicted proteins | sample 1538111 | NCBI WGS metagenome assembly OBXC01 (sample SAMEA2580137, study PRJEB22360) | human gut metagenome | biome: human gut; feature: human-associated habitat; material: faeces | place: Denmark | collected 2008/2010
TCCTCCTTAGCTCAGTCGGTAGAGCATGCGGCTGTTAACCGCAGTGTCGTTGGTTCGAGTCCAACAGGGGGAGTTTTTTTGTTTCCTGTAAATGTAAAGTTTATGGGATTTTTTTATGCTTGATCTGTGACAGGATAAGGATGTAAAAACGTGCAGATATAAATAAGATACATTTATATCTGCACGTTTATTTTTGTAACTACAAATAGAAATATTGACTGTTAGAGATAATCAATAAATTTATAAAGCTATGACAGAGAAATTCCGGCTTATCGAATGAAATTAGTCATGATCTTCTGCTCTGTCTCCGGAGCGTCGATACCGGCCTTTTTACCGGCTTCAATACATTTTAACAGCCATGCCATGTTATTGCCTAATGTACGCATGATCTGGAGGCCTTCGGCGTCTTTTCTGACGTCATCCGGGGTATTGCCGTGAACCATTGTCCAGTAGTTTCCGGACACGACAGGCATCTGATGATAGGTAAAGTATTTGATCAGAACATCCAGAGTAGCAGTAGTACCGGCACGTCTTGCGGAAGCAACAGCTGCGGCAGGCTTGTGGATCATATCCTTTCCGGCCTTGGAAGCGAATTTATCCATGAATTCGATGATCTGTCCGGAAGGAGAAGCCCAGTAAACCGGAGAACCAACAATAAGGGCGTCAGCCTCTTTCATAATGGCAGCTGCGTCAGCAACGTTTTCCTGAGAAGGATCCCCGGCCTGGAAGATTTCTGCCTCCACACCGTTCTTCTTTAAGGTTTCTGCGATCTCTGTAAGAGCTGTATAAGTGCAGCCTTCTTTGCGAGGACTGCCGTTGAGTAATAAAACTTTCATTATTGTCATCCTTTCATATGATTTTTTAAGTCATCATACTTTCAATTATATACAGAGAAAAAATAATGTCAATGTTTGAAAAAAACAGAAAAAATTTTTCCGGGTAGGGTTTGAGAAAGAAAATACAAACCCTTGGAAAGCCCATTTTATAAGGCTTTTCGGCCTGTTTTCCGGCTTTGTAAAAAAATTTGAAATTTTTCAAAAAAAAGCTTGCAATTATAAAAAAGGTATGGTATTATTTAACTCGTCGCTGAGGGAAATACAAAACAGCGAAACATAAAAAAGAAATATGGCTCCATGGTCAAGCGGTTAAGACACCGCCCTTTCACGGCGGTAACAGGGGTTCAAATCCCCTTGGAGTCACTTAAAACTAAACTGGATATTCATTGACTCGATTCAACATTTGGTGTTTAATACGCCGATGTGGCTCAATTGGCAGAGCAGCTGATTTGTAATCAGCAGGTTATCGGTTCGAGTCCGATCATCGGCTTTTTGGACCTTTAGCTCAGTTGGTTAGAGCAACCGGCTCATAACCGGTCGGTCCTGGGTTCGAGTCCCCGAAGGTCCATTTTAAAAGTTTTATATTTTGTATGGCCCAGTGGCTCAGTTGGTTAGAGCGCCGCCCTGTCACGGCGGAGGTCGAGAGTTCGAGTCTCTTCTGGGTCGTTCATATTTGGGGTCTTAGCTCAGCTGGGAGAGCATCTGCCTTACAAGCAGAGGGTCATAGGTTCGAGCCCTATAGGCCCCATTTTTGAACAAATTAATTGAATATGCGGGTATGGTGGAATAGGCAGACACAAGAGACTTAAAATCTCTCGGGGGCAACTCCGTGCCGGTTCAAGTCCGGCTACCCGCAGTATCAGTAAGATTCCTTTTTAGGGATCTTTTTTTGTGTCATAAAATTTATTGATGAAAACGGGGAAATATTCCTAGCTTATTGGTAGGGATATTGACAAGGATATTTTCCCATGATAGAATCCTGACAGTTGTAAAACAAATCGGACAGATATAAAAAATATATCCGTTGTCAGTATAAATATACATGGAAAGAATATAAGGAGAGGTCAGAAAATGCTGAATCAGTTTTCAAGAACAGAATTATTAATCGGAAAAGAAGGAATGGAAAAGCTGAAAAATTCCAGAGTCGCAGTATTCGGAATTGGCGGTGTTGGCGGATATACGGTGGAAGCACTGGTCAGAAGTGGCGTAGGTACCCTGGATCTCATTGATGATGATAAAGTATGCCTCACCAATATCAATCGCCAGATTTACGCAACAAGAAAGACCGTAGGGAAATATAAAGTTGACGTGGCCAGAGAACGTATTCTTGAAATTAATCCGGATGCAGTTGTAAATATCCACAAAACATTTTATGTGCCGGAGACAGCGGATTCCTTTGATTTTTCCCAGTATGATTATGTAGTCGATGCGATCGACACTGTAACCGGAAAGCTGATGCTCGTAGAGCAGGCAAAGGCTTCAGGAACACCGATCATCAGCTCTATGGGGGCCGGAAATAAGATGGATCCAACAGGTTTTATAGTGACAGATATTTATAAAACGTCCGTCTGTCCCCTTGCAAAGGTCATGCGCCGTGAACTGAAAAAAAGAGGAATCAAAAAACTGAAGGTGGTTTACTCACAGGAGAAGCCAATAACTCCAATTGATGATATGGCGATCAGCTGCAAGTCTCATTGCATCTGTCCTCCGGGAACAGAAAGAAAATGTACTCAGAGACGTCAGGTACCGGGAAGTAATGCCTTTGTGCCTTCCGTAGTGGGACTGATCATTGCCGGTGAGGTTGTAAAGGATCTTATTAAATAAAAATTGGATCATTTTGTGTTACTGAGAACGGAATGAACAGTAACCATTCTGTAAGAACAGATATTGCATGTATACTTATATTGTGCAATATCTGTTTTTTTGTGATAAAATATTTTTTACAGATAGTTTTGTAAATAAAAGAGAAGGACAGATAAAGTATGGGGATCGTTGAAAAATTTATAAAAGAAGGACAGCTGACAAAGGAAGAATATCCGGAACTTCTGCACTTATACCAGGATCCGGATGCGGTTCGTCTGCTTCGGGAAGAGGCTGTCCGTATACAGAAAAAATATTTTGGAAATAAAATATATACAAGAGGTTTGATAGAATTTACCAATTACTGCAGAAATGACTGCTATTACTGCGGGATCCGCCGTTCTAACAGGAATGCCAGCCGTTACCGCCTTACGAAGGAAGAAATCCTGCAGTGCTGCGAGAATGGCTATGAGCTGGGATTTCGGACATTTGTGCTCCAGGGAGGGGAAGACCCATGGTTTAATGATGACCGGATGGTTGACATCATCCGGCCCATCAAACAGGGATATCCGGACTGTGCGATCACGCTATCCATTGGGGAGAAATCAAAAGAAAGCTATCAGAGATTTAAAGATGCCGGAGCAGACCGCTATTTACTCCGTCATGAGACGGCCAGTGAGGAACATTATCGTTATCTTCATCCGGAGAGTTTAAGTCTTGCAAACCGTAAACAGTGTCTTTATACCCTGAAGGAACTGGGATATCAGATAGGTGCCGGATTTATGGTAGGTGCGCCGGGACAGACGCTGGAGTATCTGGCGGAAGACCTTGTTTTTCTTAAAGACCTGAATCCGCATATGGTGGGGATCGGACCATTTGTCCCGCACCATGATACGAAATTTGCAGAGGAACCGGCAGGAAGTGTGGATCTGACACTGTTTCTGCTGTCTGTCATCCGGATCCTGCTTCCACAGGTACTTCTTCCGGCAACCACAGCACTGGGGACCTTGGACCCCAGAGGCAGGGAAAAGGGTTTTCAGGCGGGTGCAAATGTAGTAATGCCCAATCTTTCTCCGGTGAAGAATCGTAAACAGTATGAACTTTATGATAACAAGATCTGTACAGGCGAGGAAGCAGCAGAGTGCAGAGGGTGCCTTACCAGACGTGTGGAGTCTGTAGGCTATGAAATCGTTACAGACCGTGGAGATTCCCCGATGACAGATTGACATGGGGTACAAAATACTTTCTTTTTTCAGTGATTTAAGGTAAAATACCAGTAAGATCAGATTGCTAAAAAATTAACAGCTGGTCAGAAATAAGCGGAATTTTCCTGCAAAGCGGAATGCAGGAAAAATGATGGAGTGCGTAAAATATGGAAAAATCAGAAAATGCTGTGCGGAGCAGACTTCTGGAAGCGGGGAAGGAAGAGTTCAGAGACAGGGGATTTCTGAAGGCTTCTCTTCGTGCGATCTGCAAAAAAGCAGATGTGACTACGGGAGCGCTATATTTCTTTTTTGAAAGTAAAGCAGCTCTTTTTGAAGAAATCGTGGAAGAGACGGTAGAGGATCTGAAGCGGATCATGGGAGACTTTACGGATCAGGAAAAACAACTGCATCCGGAAGAATATGACAGGATACTTATGGAATTTATCTGGGAAAACAGGGACATCGCAAAAATCCTCATAGATGGAGCTGAAGGTACCAGATATGTGAATTTCCGTGAGGATGCCTGTACGAAAATGGAGCAGATCCTTAATGAACGTTTTCAAAAGGAATGTGGACAAGAAGTTGATCACGAGCTGGTACATATCCTGGTACAGATGAAATTTCAGGGATATTGTGAACTGCTCCGGGGAAACTGCTCCAGGGAAAAACTCCTGGAAATTTCCAGAATTCTGCAGATATGTTCCAGCCAGTGCCTTCTGGCAATTGAGGCAGAACTAAACAGAAAGCATTAAAAACCATTGCTCATTCTCCTAAAGTATGTTATGATTAACTTGGTTAGTTTTAACAAACCGAGGGAGGTGTAAATAACGTGAGATCAAATGAATCATCTGAAGATTATTTGGAAACGATCCTGATCCTTGGAAACAGGAGTTCTCTTGTAAGAGCTGTGGATATCGCGGCAGAGATGGGCTTTAAGAAACCGAGTGTCAGTGTTGCCATGAAGAATCTTCGCCAGAAAAATCTCATCACAGTAGCCGACAACGGAGATATCCGTCTGACAGAGGACGGACATAAGATTGCCGATAAGGTATATGAACGTCATCAGCTGATCTCTTCCTGGCTGATGATACTGGGAGTCCAGGAAAAAACAGCGATTCATGATGCCTGCAGGATCGAGCACATAATCAGTGAGGAGAGCTTTCAGGCATTGAAAAAGGCAGTTTATGAGCTGAGGGAGCAGCAGGCTGTGCTCCATGGAGAAACTGCGGATCAGGTTTGATCCCTGCAGCAGAAGCTATCAGGAATTGACAACTGAAAAAATAAGAATATAATGGAAATCCAGGTTATGAAATGGAGGATACCAAAAGATGAAATTACTTTTTATACGACATGGAGACCCGGATTACACAATAGATTCCCTGACCGAAAAGGGCTGGAAGGAAGCGGAATTTCTTTCTGAAAAGATCGCAGCTCTTGATGTCAGGGATTTTTATGTTTCTCCGCTTGGAAGAGCAAAGGATACCGCATCCTGCACACTGAAGAAAAACGGAAGAACAGCTACAGAATGCAAGTGGCTGAGAGAATTCGACGTAAAGATCAGAAGACCGGATCTTCATGGGGAAAAGATCATTCCCTGGGACTGGCTTCCCCAGGACTGGACGAAGATCGAAAATTTCTACAGCTTTGACCGCTGGTGGGATAATGACATCCTGCGAGAGGGAAAAATGAAAGAAGAGTATGACTGGGTCACACAGAATTTTGATAAAGTTCTGGCAGAGCATGGATATGTGCGGGAAGGACATTATTACAGAGCAGAAAAAGCCAATGAAGATACGCTTGTGTTTTTCTGCCATTTCGGTGTAAGCTGTGTACTCATCAGCTATCTTCTCAGTATCTCTCCGCTGGTGATGCTGCAGAATTTCTGTGCGGCGCCGTCATCGGTGAGCACCATTGTTACAGAGGAGAGGCGAAAAGGGATCGCGTCCTTCCGTATGAGCTCTTTTGGAGACATTTCTCATTTGTATGCGCATCAGGAGCCGCCGGCTTTTGCTGCCAGATTCTGTGAGACATATGATAACAAAGAGCAGAGACACGACTAAAAAGCGAAAGAAACGGCTGTAATATTTCGTGTTTTTCCGGAAGACCATGGTAAATAATGATCAGCAGGATTATTTTGGAAAATGATTAGACTTCGTTAATAAATTTTATAAATTTATTAGAAATTGTACAAATTTCTCTCACATTTATCCTGTATGATATAAACATCTTAAGAGAACAGAAGCTCTTAAGAAAAACTCTTTCCTTTCCCTAAAATATGTATGAAGATAAACCACCGTTCCATTGGCAAGACAGAGCCGACAGGACGGTGGTTTTGCATTGCAGAAAAAAACTGCCGAATGACAGAGGAGATAAAGATTTCCAATGTTTATCGGCAGCGTTTTTTTGTTGTTTGAGATTTATTGGATATACAGCTTCAGGCACAGCTACGGTCTACGATAGCGGTTAAAGCAGGAATATATTTCCTGGATCCTGGGCATGGCATAACCGCATGGAATATAAGAGCCTTCCGAGAAGAAGGACAATCCCTGCCTTTTCAGCTGAGTATCCAGATAAGTGATGATCTCCGGCAGAGTACGTTTTCCGTCAATAAGATGTTCGCAGGCATATTTCAGAAGCAACGCCAGGGATGCAGTTTGCTCGGAGTCGATCAGCTGCTCCACATAGCGGAGATCCACTTCGGTTTTTCCAAGAGAAAAGCCATCTTTGCCGTGAACCTTGGTTTTCAGTCTTTCCGGCTGTCCGGGACGGCTGTGGCGGGATGGAGCCACTTTGGCCCTGGTCATGATGCGATGGCTTCCCGGAAGGCGGAATGCAGGGGTCTCAATGTCTGAGAGAGGATATTCCTGACAGAGCTTTTTGGTGACTGCTGTGATGTCCACCGGATGATAATTATCCATCTGGATCACAGTATCCGCAATATGGAAAAAAGCTCCGGAGCTTCCGGCAACCAGGATAGTGGAGATCCCTGCCTTTTCATAGAGATCCCGCGCACGTTCCAGAAATGGAGTGATGGGCTCCTTTTCCCGGCAGATCACCCGCTGCATGAAGGAATCACGGACCATAAAGTTGGTGGCAGAGGTATCCTCGTCAAGGAGAAAGACTTTACTTCCGGTCTCCATACTTTCCACGATACCGGCAGCCTGTGAAGTGCTGCCGCTGGCATCCTCTGTAGAAAAGCAGAGGGTGTCTTTTTTATTTGGAAGATCGTTGATAAAAAGAGAAATGTCCACATCTTTGATAAAACGGCCGTCCTCAGAGCGAAGCTTCTGAGCAGAAGGATCGGTAATGACATACTCCCGGCCATCGCCGGAAATGTGATCGTAAATTCCCAGCTCCAGTGCGTTAAGTAAGGTGGATTTGCCATGGTAGCCGCCACCTACGATCAAAGTGATGCCGCAGGGAATGCCCATGCCTGTGATGGTTCCTCTGTGGGGCAGATCCATGGAAACCCTCAGGCTTTCCGGAGAAACAAAAGGAACAGAGTTTTTCATCGGGCGTGAAGAAATGCCGCTTTCCCTGGGGAGGATAGCGCCGTCACTGACAAAGGCAGCCAGAGAACGTTTTTTCAGCTCCTGACGGATAAATGCCTGATCTTCGGCAAGGCAGATGGCTTTTCTCAGCGCTTCCGGGTCAAGATTCCGGTAAAAAAATGCCTTGTGAACACAGATCGGAAGAAAATCGAAGAGGATTTTTTCCAGTTCGGGAGAGTTGATGGTTCTGCCATTGGCCGGGAAACCGATGAAAAAACGGGCAGTGATGCCTTTTTCCGTTATTTCACAGGCGGTACGTGCAAGAACCTCCTGACCACAGTGGCTTACTGAGATCAGGCCGCTTTTTCCGGAGCCCTTTGCACGGAAGGTATAACGGTTTACCTGCTGTTCAAACTGGCGGTTCAGAAAGTCTCCCAGTGTGATGCGGGTCAGGGAATCCTTATAATATTCTGCCGGAAATCCGGTGTCTCGGTGGGAAAGCTTCACACTGATGTGAGAGGGAGAGGCAAAAGGATCCCCCTGCACGTGGTCAAGGGACAAAATATAACGGTCAAACTGGTATGCACCCCGCAGAGACTTGTATGCAGGATAGCTTTTGCGGTTGATGCTGTGAAGAAGCTCTTTTAGCTGAGCAGATGATTGCATGTTGTTTCCTCCTTTGCCCTGTTGGAGCATACAGGTAAAGTCTACGGTGAAACAGAAAGCTTTCCGTGTGTGAGATACCTGAAAATTTTGGATACAGGGCCAATTCTTAAGAACTACTATAACGAATCATAAAGATTTTGTAAAGAATGGGAATTGCGGTGGAAATTCGTAAATGTTTGACCTATAATAGTAGACAGATTGCAGATAATATGATGAGAAACGGCAGCTGCCGGAAGCTATAAAGAAAGGTGGACCACTAAAATGGAAAGAAGAAATGCGTGGCTTTCTTATAAGGAAGCAGAAGAGACAGAAATGGAGAAGCTTGCGAAGGCTTACAGAGAATTTTTGGATAAAGGAAAAACGGAACGGGAATGTGTTGCAGAAATCGTGAAGGAAGCAGAGGCTGCCGGATATGAATCTCTTGAGTCGAAGCTTGAAAAAGGCGAGAAGATCAAGGCCGGTGACAAGGTTTATGCGGTAGGGATGAAGAAGATCGTTGCTCTGTTTCATGTAGGAACGGAAGAGCTTTCCGGAGGTATGAGCATTCTCTGTGCACATATCGATTCTCCGCGACTGGATGTCAAGCAGAATCCTCTGTACGAGGATACGGATCTGGCTTATCTGGATACCCATTATTATGGTGGTGTAAAGAAATACCAGTGGGTGACACTGCCTCTTGCCATGCATGGTGTTGTTGCAAAGAAGGACGGAAGCATTGTGGAGATCAGCATTGGTGAGGATGTGGAAGATCCGGTACTTTACATCACAGATCTTCTGATCCATCTTTCCGGAAAACAGCTCCAGAAAAAGGCAGCAGAGGTTATTGAGGGTGAGATGCTGGATATCCTGATCGGCAGCAGACCTCTTGCAGAGCTTCCGGATGATTCCAAAAAGGATGCGGTAAAACAGAATGTGCTGAAGATTTTAAATGAGAAGTATGGTATTGAGGAAGAGGACTTTCTTTCAGCAGAGCTGGAGATCGTTCCGGCAGGAAAGGCAAGAGACTGTGGACTTGACCGTAGCATGATCGCAGCATATGGACAGGATGACCGTGTATGCGCTTACACATCCCTTGCGGCAATGCTGGAGATGGAGGAGACACCGAAGCGTACCGGCTGCTGTCTCCTTGTAGATAAGGAAGAGATCGGAAGCGTTGGTGCCACAGGCATGCAGTCCAGATTTTTTGAGAACAGTGTGGCAGAGCTTCTGGACGGAATGGGCTGCTATTCCGAGCTTGCATTAAGAAGAGCTCTCCGTAATTCCAGCATGCTTTCTTCCGATGTAAGTGCCGGCTATGATCCGGCCTATGGTGAGGCTTTTGAGAAAAAGAATGCAGCATATCTTGGACGCGGTATCGTTCTTAACAAGTTCACCGGGGCAAGAGGAAAATCCGGTTCCAACGATGCCAATGCAGAGTACGTTGCAAGAGTTCGCAGGATTTTTGATGATCACAATGTTGCTTTCCAGACAGCAGAGCTTGGAAAGGTTGATTTTGGAGGAGGCGGAACCATCGCTTATATTGCGGCACTTTACGGAATGGAGGTTATCGACAGTGGCGTGGCAGTGCTGAGTATGCATGCTCCGTGGGAGGTTACCAGCAAGGCGGATGTATATGAGGCATACAAGGCATATAAGGCGTTTTTACTTGATGCATAAACAGATGTATAAATGTGCGTCAGTTTTGAAGACATTCAGGTAATCTTTTCGTTACAGATCAATGAGCGGGGTTTTCCCGGAAATGACAGAGCAGTCTGCCTGCTGCTGTTTTGGCTTGGAGCGTTCCGACGAGAAACAGCAGTATCCCCTGCAGACTTCGCTCTGTATTTTTAACCTGATCAGGGAAGCTCTCTGTTTCAATGGCGAAAAGCAATAAGCAGAGGAGGGGCTTGCCTGGGACTGATTTACTTTACAAGGAGTAATTTTATTATGGAAGATGCATTGGTACGGGTAGTAGATCTGTGCAAGGTTTACAATCCCGGAGAAAATGAGGTGCGGGCGCTGGATCATGTGAATCTGGAGATCCATAAGGGTGAATTTGTGGCTATTATCGGACAGTCCGGTTCCGGAAAATCCACCTTTATGAACATGCTGGGCTGTCTGGATGTCCCCACCTCCGGGAAATATTATCTGAATGGAACAGATGTATCCACAATGAAGGATAATGATCTCTCGGTGGTACGAAATAAGGAGATCGGTTTTATCTTTCAGGGCTTTAATCTGATCGCAAATCTTACGGCGCTGGAAAACGTGGAGCTTCCTCTGATCTATCGTGGGATCGATCGGAAAACAAGAAGAAAGCTTGCTGTGGAATCTCTTAAAAAAGTCGGACTTGAGAAACGTATGGATCATAAGCCAAACGAAATGTCAGGGGGACAGCAGCAGCGTGTGGCTATTGCCAGAGCTATCGCAGCCAGGCCGCCGGTGATCCTGGCAGATGAACCAACGGGAAATCTGGACTCTGCATCCAGCAGGGAAATTATGGAAATCCTGAAGGGAATGCACAGATCAGGAGAAACCTTGATCCTGATCACTCATGATAATGGGATTGCGGCTCAGGCCAGACGTGTGGTCCGGATCATGGATGGAAAAATTGAATCAGATACGATCAATGAGGAATTTGTCGAGGAGGCTTAAGAATGAAAAAAGGGAAAAAGATTGTGATCGGTGTGGCAGCAGTGGCTGTTGTGGCAGGCGGTATTTATGCGGCATCAGGTGCAGGCCGCGGGGGATCACAGATTCCGCAGGTTGCTGTTACCAAAGCGGAGACAGGAGATGTGGGGGAGATCGTAGATGCAACCGGAACCGTTGTCAGTGATGAGCAGAAGACCTTTTATTCTCCTGTGAACGCACAGATCAAAAGCGTATCCTTCGCAGAAGGCGATACGGTTTCAAAGGGAACGAAGCTGATAGAGTTTGAAGTGAAGGATCTGGAGAGGGATAATCAGAAAGCAGAGCTGAATGTACAGTCCGGACAGTATGATTACAAAAATTCCATCAATAAATCCAATGAGGCCCGGCAGAAGCAGGACAGCGCAAAAGCAAAGGTTTCCAGTCTGGAACAGCAGGTAAGGGAGCAGCAGAATTATCTGGCTTCCCTGAGATCACAGCTGGCGTCTGTACAGGCTCAGGCTGCGGCAGATGCGCAGGCCCAGGCTCAGGCGGAGACCCAGGCAAAGGCAGAGGCCCAGGCTGCCAGGGATGCAGAGACTCAGAGAGCGTATTCAGAAGCGCTGACTACATATCAGAATGAGACACTTCCGCAGTACCAGCAGGAGCTGGGACAGCTGAATTCCGATTATGTAACGGCACAGAATGCTTATAATCAGGCAGATACCAGGTATCAGATGGCTTTTGCACAGTGGCAGGCAGAGCAGAGCGATGAGAATGCCCAGGCGCTGGATGAAGCGGAAGCAGCAAGAAGTCAGGCAGAGATCACCTGCCAGGAAGCAAAGGAAGCTTATGAGGATAAGAAGGTCAGCCAGCCAAAAATGCCGGAGTATTCCGATTACAGCAGTAGTGCAGCCGGTGATTTTGTTACCGATGGAGCTTCAGAGGAAACATCGGGGCTGACAGATCATGCATCTGCGGATGCTTCTTCTGCAGGAAGTACAGTGGATACTTCTGCCATTGAGAATGCGATCGAACAGGCAACCTCTGATCTGGCGGATCTGCAGTCGGACCTTGCTTCCCAGAAATCCATTGCAGAGGCGGATTCTGCCAGCCTTACAGAAGAAGAGAAAGAAAAAATGCGTGTCAGCAACAATCTTACTGAGCTGGATGCAAAATCTGCGAAAGAACTGGTAGAAGAAGGAAAGAAAGGCATTTCGGCGGATTTTAACGGCGTCATTTCCAAATCAGCAGTCCAGCAGGGCGCAGCGGCAACACAGGGAATGGAGCTTTTTACCCTGCAGAATACAGATAAGGTCAGCGTTGATATCAATGTGTCCAAGTATGACTACGATAAGGTAAAGGAAGGCCAGAATGCGGACATTACCATTGGCGACAGGAAATATACCGGCAAGGTGACTAAGATCAGTCACATTGCGACAACCAACGAAAAGGGCTCCACACTGATCTCTGCCACAGTGAGCATCGACAAGCCGGACAAGGATATTTTTCTGGGAGTAGATGCGAAGGTAAAGATCTATGCAGAAAAGGCAGAGGATGTGGTAACACTTCCGGCAGGCGTGGTAAATATCGGCAAGGATGGTTCCTTCTGTTATGTGCTGAAGGATGGTGTGATCACGAAGCAGGATATCACAACAGGAATCAGTTCCGAGGACTCTGTTGAGATCACAGATGGCATTAAAGCCGGAGATGAGGTCATCGAGGATCTGGGCTCCCTGGAAGAGGGAATGAAGGCAGAGGCAGCAGCGGCAGACAGTGACAGTGCAGCAGAGACAGGGGAGACTGCCGATGAGTAATATTTATGAATATATCAAAATGGCGATCCATAATATCATGGCCAATAAGGGAAGATCCTTTCTCACCATGTTAGGGATCATCATCGGTATCGCATCTGTGATCGCCATTGTGTCCATCGGTGAGGGTACGAAGAATCAGATGAACAGCGAGATCAATGATATCGGCGGCGGCCAGATCGCTGTTTACTGCAGTGATGATGCCATAGCAGACCAGGTCTGGATCGAGCCGGAAGATATTGATGCAGTCCGGGAGCTGGATGGCGTGGAAGGTGTTAATGTTTCAGATTCCTATACAGGCGAGACCGTAACCGGAAAGGGTGATTTTAATCTTACAGTGACCGGGGAGGCCCAGGATGCCAAGCTGGTGGACAATGCTTCTGTGAAGTACGGAAGCTATTTCGGGCAGAAGGAGATCGAAGAGGGAAAAAACGTCTGCGTGATCTCCGATGCCGATGCGAAGAGGCTTTTCGGAACGGATGATGTAGTGGGAATGACACTGGACATTACCTGCTATGATCTGACCAAGACATTCCGCATCTGCGGAGTCACCACACAGAAAGAGAACGGAACCTTTGTCAGCTATACTTACGATGGAATGCCGGTGACCATAAATGTGCCTTATACGGCCATGGACGACTTTACCGGAAGCAGCGGAGAATTTTATCAGATCATAGTTCAGGCGGATAAGAGTCTGGATTCCCAGGCGGTCGCAGATAAGATCATAAATCTTCTTGAGAGACGTCACCAGTGTGCCGGAGATGAATATTTCCAGGTACAGAGCTTCCAGGATGTTATGAAATCCATGAATCAGATGCTTGGTATGGTGACTGCGTTTATCTCTTTTGTTGCGGGCATTTCCCTTCTGGTAGGTGGTATCGGTGTTATGAACATCATGCTGGTATCCGTCACAGAGCGTACCAGGGAGATCGGTATCCGGAAATCCCTTGGAGCGAAAACCTCGTCTATTATGTTACAGTTTCTTGCGGAGGCGGCGATCCTGACGATCATAGGCGGGCTGATCGGTATTGTGCTGGGAATTGCAGGCGGCTATGTGATCTGTGCGGTGATCAGCAGCAGTATGGGAATGACCATCACACCTGGGATCAGTGCGGGAACCATCCTGGCGGCTACGCTGTTCTCCTGTGCAGTAGGTGTGTTCTTCGGAATCTATCCGGCGAAAAAGGCAGCGAAACTGAGCCCGATCGAGGCACTTAGACGGAATTAAAAAACTGTTGCTTTTGCATCAAAAATAGCAATAAAAAATATTTTTAAAAAAAATCAAAAAAAGTTTCAAAAAACCCTTGACATTTTATAGGTCTTAGAGTATCATACATATTGTTGCAGCGGTGATACGAAATATCACAAAGGAAAAGCAACAAAGATGTGCGTTTAGCTCAGCTGGATAGAGCGTTTGGCTACGGACCAAAAGGTCGGGGGTTCGAATCCTCTAACGCACGCTATGACGAAAGGCTGGAAACCTTGAAAAATCAATGGTTTCCGGCTTTTTTTGTGCTTGTTGATTTGAGTTCGAACCTGTGACTTCCTGTGACAGGGAAATTTTGGGTGAAATCAGCTGGAAAATGCCTTTTCCATAATACTCAGACTTTCCTCAGGAGTCAGTGGATTGTATATGTACCCTAATGTTGTTGCGGTGTTGCTGTGGCCGAGGCAGGCACGAATCTGATCCAGGGGAAGACCGGCTGCGTTCAGGCGACTTGCATAAGTCTTTCTCAGCTTGTGGCTACGTTTTACGTCTGTGCTGATGTGCTTGCAGGCATATTCTAATATACTGTTGATAGATCTCAAATTCAGGTATTTGCTGCCATAGCCAAATATAAAGTCATCAGGTTTGGCATCGGGAGCATTTGTCTTTAATAACTTGAAAATCTTCTGAGCTTTATGGACGACTGGAATGACACGCTCTGTATGAGTCTTGGTATGATCGAGCAATACATACACACCTTTTCTACCTTCCTGACCAGGAAGAATAACAATCTGTCCGGAAGCCTTATACACATCATAATAAGGATTACTCAGCTCTGTAGCATCCATATGTACCATTTCCTGTACAACTGATATTTCCCATTTCTTCATGTCCAGATTTCGCCAGCGGAGGGCACACAATTCTCCGGCGCGTAATCCCATCAGAAAATTACAAACGATAGATAAAAAGCGAGGCTCATGTTTCTTGTCATATGATTTCCAGAGATCCTCAATGATTTTATGATATTCGTTGGTGTTGTAAACCTGAGTTTCGCTGGTTGGCTTAGATACCTGACGGAACTTAACAGTTACCTTGAGTTCGGGAAATGGATTACGGGCAATATATCCGTGATCTTTGGCATACTCAAACATCTGCTTGGGAATAGTTTTTATCGTCTGCCAGGTGTGGCTGGATAAATTATATTTTTTGATTAATTGATTAGCCCAGGAATTGATATCTGAGACCTTTATTTCCTGTAAAGGAATCTGAAAGAAATCAGTTCCGTCAAAAAATCTTTTCCAGTGTTTTCTGTGAGCACAGATAGTATTAGGGCTGTCAGTGATGGTTCTTTTATAATCCAGCCATTCCTCAAAAATATCCTGCAGGCAAGTGGAAGTGGATTCTATATAGTAAGGCTTTAATGCATCCAACAATTCACCAAGAGTTTTTCTTTGAATACGCTTGTTATAATCCTGCGGGTTTGCGGTGTACCAGGCATCTCTTTTTTCGTTGTATAAGATTTTGTACTTGTGAAGTTTTTCTACTTTTTTTCTGGTTAGCATTTTTTCAATATCCGCTACCGTTTCCTCATCAATTGTATCATCGATAAAAAGATTTTCCAGTCTTGATTTTTTTGCTTCAGTCTGCATAGTTCATCACCTTTTTATCTTTAATATGTGATTTTAAGATGCAGGGTGTCTGAAAAAGGAAGGTGCTTTTTAATTGTATAAATTTGTAGTAAATTTAGTTGAAATTTGGAACTCAAAAGTATATAATGTATTTATGGAACTCAAAAGTTGGGAGGTGAAATTAAATTGAGTCCACGCACTGGCAGACCGACAGATGCGTTGAAAAATCATGATCTGAAAGTGAGAGTAGATGATAAGCTCTATGATCGATTGCTCAGATATGCAGATGATAATAACATTACTAAAGCTGAAGCAATAAGACGTGTATTAGATGAGTATCTGCCGAAGAAATAGAAAACCAGTCCAACGGCCCTTGCAAGAACGTGAACTGGTTTATATGGGTCTGCCACAGGAGTTACCCTGTAGCTAAATCTGATTATAGCACCGCAGGGACACTCCTGGCAACTTATTAACTGCTGTCAGAGAAAAAAACTGGCAGTCGATTATGTATAAAGGAGTCGATCATATGGAAATTGATCTTTTAATCACTGAACTGGATGAAACGACCATCCAGATTGACAAGATGAGATACCTGACAACACAAATTTCTACTAAAGCATGTGAAAAGACAAAGCACGCAAAGAATGCTCTTCAGTATGACTTTGAGAGCCAGGAAATTGTCAAATGCGCGGCTATTCTTTCTGATTATATTGAAGCTGCGGATGCAGCAATTAAAAAGGCAGTTAGCGAGCTGGCAGAATACGATACCAAACTTCAGGCAAGAGATATTAAAGAATCTCCTGCAGAAGTTGTGGTGGATGATGTTGTAGAGTAGTTACAACATTATACACTGCATTTTGGTAAACAAATCAGAGACTTCCTGCATGGTTAACATCTGAGCAGCACGCGTTGCATTCCGTGCATTTTTCCAGTCGGATTTTTTGAAGACCCGAGCGGAAGGATTGAATTTGTTTATCCAGTCAAGAACCTGATCAACAGAAAGTTTATTATTACTCAGATATGGAATATCCCACATCCTGAGACGGTATCCCATAACAATAGTAAATAACTGGCGGAAGGCGTACGCATCACGATCGGCAATATGATGCTCGCTTCCGCCTTTTTTAGCATAAGATTTCCTAAAGAAAACAGACCAGTCATTCTCCGTGCGGAGAACCACACAGCTTTTACCAATTGACTTATATTTTCTGTATTGTTCGATTGATGTATAAGGTCGTGTTTCAAAATTTGCTATTTCATAAGTGGTTTCATTTATCACGGGATATACTGTATGGAATGTTTGCTGATCTGGAAGTCTTTTTAAATCAAAATCCATTCGAATGGAACGGGTGATGTTTGTTGCACTAAAATCTTTAGCATCATTATTTTTTGCCAGATCACGAAATCCAGTGAATTTTTTGGTGGTACAGGATAAAGGACCTGTTCGGGAGAGGACTTTAGTCATAAAGGCAAGCCTGTCCTCATAAGAATCAGGTGTGTACCCTGTAGAATAACTATTGTGAGCACAGACACCATCAGGAGCGAGTGATACATTTCCACGAGTAGTTATATTAAGCAGATCAGATTGCTGATGTTTCAGTTGCCAGATGTCTGAACTGCGATTGTCTGTTAATTTCAGGCGGGCTTCTTGAAACAGTCGTGCAAACCCAAACAGATTCAGCCTGTATACAACCTCAGAAGGGGCGTCACTTATGAAACCGTCAGTGGTCACACTGAAACAGTTATAATCAAGAGTATTTAACTGATTCATGGCAGCAATCAGGCAGCTTCGTACACCAGCGGTGGTGAGACAGGCATGTACAGGGGAAGTGATCCGGGAGCCACCAATATTTTGCATTATTTCTTTATAAGCATCCCAGGAGCTTTTTTCTACAACATCCTGAGCAGTTTTTCCATACAAAGAAGTAACTGCTGTTTTCAGCAGAAAATCCGGAATGGTGCCTTTTCCAATGGTGTCCTGTACACATTTGCGATCAACTACAAGTTGTTTGACAGTATGGTAGAGACTGTGGGATATCTGAAGGTCGTCATCTACTAAAACAGTACCAACATATACACGGACAGCTGTGATTTCAGCACCAAGCCGGAGGGCAAGATAGATTTCAGGTCCTGAAGCATAAACACCGTCTAAGCCCTCTGATGATTGAGGAAAAATGAGACAGCCTTCCACTGAAACAGGGATGCAGGGGTACTTGACGGATTCCGGAAAGCGGAATCTTATGTAACCAAACATAGGATCAAAAGGTGTTCGAAAATCCTGTAGTATAATCGGGCGATTATATATTTCACGTTGAATAACAACAGAATTACACCAGTCTACATCAGGCACCAGACACATACAGGTAGGATATGCATTTATCAGGTCATAGTCATATGTAGTGACCTTATCATAATATCCAATGATAGAAGATCCATTATATCCACCATGATATGCGTTTTTGGCATACTCATGTAAGATTCTGCAGTCATCATTTAATGGGACCAGAGAGGTATCTTCTATGTAAGAAGGTTTATTGTATTTATTTATGATTAACTGACGTCCATGAGAGATTCTGGTCAGTCCTCTGAATTTCCTGTCAAAATCATTTGCATTATCAGGAAGAACATTAAGTGCTTTTGAAAGCTGTGGTACGGCCGAACGCACTGCAGCAGAGGAAACGGTCAAAGGCATAGTTTGGTTTTGCCCCCATAAAGCTGTGGAATATTGAAGTACGATGATACTGTCTGTTATGGCATATTCCATATACTTAACGGGGTTAGAAAGAAGGAAAGAGCTCATGTCAGCAAGTTCCTTTTTGGATATTTCATGTTTATGTATGTTAACGATGTTACCAAGGTGTTCAAGTTTTTTCTTTTTTGGTGGTGCGTAGCACAACGTATCACGGAAACTGATCTGAATGGGATAAAAACGCCAGTGCCATGAACAGGTGCGAGGGTGGATATACTGCGGTTTCAGGGAAAGCATCCCACCTTGTATATCCTTCAACTTATGTAAAAAATTCCATTCTGTTAAATCAAAAGAAGTAAAATCGGCTTTGTTTGAGTGGCAGATCAATGTTACAGGAATGGCAGATTTATCAGAGTCACCGAAGGAATTGTAATATCCCAGGCACCAGGCAGACTGGTCAGAAGGATTATAGTTCTTGTCCTGCCTGTTAAGGTTACAGTTCAACAAAGCTTCTTTCTCAGCAGGATTATCACAACATTCTATTGCTTCTTTTGAAGTAGAGTAAATCTGTCTGGTATAGTTATGAGATCCTTTTCCGGACTTTCGTGAATGAGAGATCCATCGTTGCGTTTCACGATAGTCAATGCCCTTTTCGGAAAGAGATACCAGAGGATAATTCGTTAAATGGAAGTTCTCAATCATCCATGACAGGGCAAAAGAAAGAGGAAGTCTGTTACCATTTAGAGAGTAGAAGATAACTTCTACAATCTGTTCTATATTATCAGGATTCCAGAATGCAAACTGCCAGGTGATAATTTCACGCGAGAGCTCATTATTATCAGGAACTGTAACATATTCGGTATCAAGGGCAATGGTGATGCTGAACTCGTTTGAAAGCATATTCTTTATGGAAGGTAACGCGCTGAAAGAAAATGCAATATCAGAATACTGGGGTTCAAACCGGGACGATGGGTTTCCCATAGTCAGGTTTGAACCCGCCTCAAAAGCCTTATTCTCTGCGGTTTTTTCTGTGGCGTAATGCGTAACTTGTTTATCAGTTACGCATATTGAATGGTTTGGTGGTTCAATAACGGATGAGTTTTCAAATCTGTATAAAACACCAAATTGATAACAACGAGTTCCTTTTTCCTGACGATAAGCTGTGGTGGTTTTCCATCCAGCTTTTTTTAATTCTTCTAAAATCTTTGGATTGTTAGAAATAGAAGTGTCTGCTAAAAGCTTTCTCATAATGCAAACTCCTTTTATTTCTTAATATGTAATTTCTACATGGGTCGTAAGCGAAAAAGTATGCTGTGGTGTTGCTATCAAAAAAACAGTTGTTGAACGATTGATTTTTGGTGAATTATTGACGAAAAAAGTGTGAAAATTTTGTGAAGTATTACGCGGTTTTGTGACGGAATTACGTTGACAAAACAAAACGGTGGTTAAAATGGGTATGTAAAAAATAGTACGTGAATTTTATAATTTTGTGAGTAACTACAGATATAGATGTGTCACAGACACATTGGTAACATCCGGTGTGATTCCGGGACGGTTTTATCCCCACTGTAATAGGTACGAAAACTGTAGAGCATCACTTATAAAGATGGATATATTTATACAGGAACCTGGTATTCCGAGACAACAGCAGGAACTTATTTTGCTTTGTCTGTCACAGATGTAGATACGTCCAGGTGAGATGAGATCAAGTACTGCACGTGGAAGTACAGCCATAAAGGTGGATTCTACTGGGCAGGTGCTTATGCGTCAGGAGATTATCTGGTATTTGCTTCCGATGACGGTTCCGCCGAAGGAAATTATACGAATACCTCGATCCTGTATTCCGTATCAACCTCAACCTGTGTCATGCTGGACAAGCTGACAGGGCTTAAGGGAGATATTCGTACTTCGGTGGCGTATAACAATGACTATGTGTATTTTGCCACAAAGGGCGGCTATCTTTACCGGGTAAAAATGAATCAGAACGGAACTTTCGGTCAGGTGCTTGGCTATGACCTTGGTGGAATGGCAACCGCTACTCCTGTTATCTACAAAGGCAGGATTTATATCGGTGTCTGCGGACAGGGCTGTCTGTTTAACCCGGACGTTGGTCATCATTTTGACGTGATCACAGAATCTGAGGACACACTTTCACTGGCGTATTCTGTACTTGTTGCAGGCTATCCTGGTGGTATCTATATGCTGGAGGACAGCCCCGGCCAGACAGAAGGCATGGCAGAGGAGATCTTTACGCCGTACACAGACCAACAGCAATACAGTATCAGTACTTTATGTGTGGACAAGGACGGAACAATCTATTATAAAAATGATTCCAATTATCTGTTGGAGATAGAGAAAAACGGTGCCTATTTAAATGGTGTCAGTGTATCAGCTGATACGGGAAAGGTCACATGGAACAAAACTTTCCGGAAAATTTAAGGATCATACAAAGTCGGGCTTTTTACCGCTGCAAAGAATTAAAAGAGATCACACTGCCAGATACCCTGACAAAGATCGGAGCAGAAGCACTTTACTTCTGTCCCATTGAAACGCTGGAGTTACCAGAGGCCTTCAGAAGCTGGTTCATAAAGCCTTCTTTGGATGCAAAAAGTTGAGAAAGGTGTATATCCCGGAAAATGTAACTTACCTTGGTGAGGAAGCTTTTCATGGCTTCAACTGGATGGAATATCTGGTGATCCACCATGATCCGGAATATATCGGAACAAGGATTGTGAATAAAAACTGTACGATACGGTGTAAAAAAGGAAGCAAGATGGATGCGTACTGTGAAGTGCAGGGACTGCAGCGGGAATATATCTGAAAATAAAAAACTGTAAAATTGTTCAGATTTCTTTGAGTTCATTGAATTTGTAAGAATTGACATTTATACAGATGCGTGTTAATATAATTACAGAAAAGGGCACTACCGATAGACGGTTGGTCCGCAAATCATCGATTTAAAAATAACCGTTCAGTTTGCGACGCTGGGGCGGTTATTTTTTTGCCTTGTTATTATGATCTTTACCGAATGTATATCCGATACTAAAGCAGGTCAAGCCGAAGCTTATTACTGCAATAAAATCTACAATACTCATTGGCTTAGCCCTCCTTTTCAATGGATTCCCTTTCAGGTTTCTATGTAATCAGAGGGTCACAGTCCCTCTGTTGAAGGACCAACCGCCTACCGTTATGGTAGTACCCATGTTGTTAATTATAGCAGGATATAAATACAACTGCAATAGAACAAATCAATCCGATTCTTCAGATTTTTCAATTTTGTCAGGAATGCACTTTAAAAACATTTCAAACAGTGGTTTTATTTCGGATGAAACAGAGGGAAGAAAATGTTCCCTTATATAGGCATTCCCTAGGTTCGATTTTATAAGTTTATTGAACTGTCTTAAATTCTCAAGTAAATGAAATCTTTCGCCCCATTTGATATATTGTTTTACGCATTTCTTAACTGCTGCCTTGCAGCCGGCATTGTAAAGTTCCAAATTCTGTTTGATTAATGTGTAGGCATCGTATTCATCAGGATGAAATTTTTGGATTATTTTTTCAGCTTTTATTTCTGTTTTAGTGGTGGGAACGGGGATTTCTTTTTCGAAAATCGATGCAGGAAGTCCGTTTAACCATTCTCTGAGTGTATCTGCATCAACGCCATAAGATTCAGCAGTGGGATTTATCAATACGTCCATATTTAACAGACTGATAATGTTTTTTAGCAGCATCAAGGCGTTCTTCTTCCGTACGTTCATCGGTTGCCAAGAGAAGTCGTATTACGGCATAAATTTCTGGACTGAATATCATTTCCATAACATACATAATCCATTTATGGAAATGACCGTAGATAAGGAGATCATTTAACAGTGTTGTACAGCTGTAAAGAGTTTTCCGACGTTGATCACGTGTAAAAGGATCATCTGTATTCCAGAATTGTATGATCTCATTGAAATTATATGGAATGCTCCAGAAACCGGCATTATATATTTCTATGTGCTTCTCCCAACATTCAAAAATTTCGGTTTCTTCCGGATAAAATTCTCTTGATTTTTCAATCGCTTTTTTTCTTATTTCATCAGTCATTTTTTGTCCTCTTGTAGATACAGCATAACACCATAAATACAGCAAATATAGTAGAATCAGACAAGCAAAAAGCGATTCTCTGTTTTGTATTTTGGGGATAGATTTTGGAACAGGATTTTTTGTAAAAATCGCATATTGTCAACTTTTAAACATCAACTTTTAAGAGAGTAAAAGTTGCACGCCTCTAGGGAAACAGAATTGTTTTTCCAGGGAAAAAGTTGCCCTTTTCGGATAATAGTTGATACTTTGTAAAATAAAAGTTTTTAAAAGAGTGTTTTATAATGCGTTTTTAGGTGGATTTGATGCGAAAATGGGAAAAATTTTAATAAAAGTTGATGTCAACTTTTAGGAGGAAAACATATTCATAAAAGTAAATATTTGATAGGTTTTCCTTCTGGAATAAGGACCATTTTGGTATATAAAAAGATCTATGTTTAGGGCAAATCATAAGAAAGGCAATGGATCCGGATTATTCTGTAAAAGGCATAATAATTATAGAATTAAGTATATTTGCAAATTTTATAAAACAAAATGAAGTGTGCTATAGTAATACAATATGTGGCTTATTATGTCGTAAGTGGCATAATAAAAAGGCCATTATGTCATAAGTGACATAATAAGAAATCCATAATGCCATAAGTGACATAATAGAAAATCCATAATGTCGTAAGTGACATAATAGAAAATTCATTATGTCATCTACGACATAATAAAAAATTGATTATGTCAAAAGTGACATAACACGAAAGTAATGAGGTTATATATGCCATAGCTGAAATAGAGGACGTGGAAAAGACAGAAGGTGATCTGAATATAAATATTAGAGAAATTATGCAAAAATCGATTTTGAGGCGATATTGATGGGTTTTGCGATGATATTATAGGGTTTTGCGTTAATATTGTATGATTTGGAAAAAGGCGTTGTAAGCAGGAAGTGAGAAATCTGTGTTTACTAAAGGCAAAAATGCTTTTTATGCGAAAATAGTAGGATTTGAAAAAATGATTGCTCCGTAGATTATGATTAAACAGAGAATAGACTGGCAGAGTAGAAGAAAAAATAGAATTGCGATATACTGTAAAAAAAGCGGGGGTATAGTGGTTCAGTTGTCAAGACAAAATGATTGACAAAATATGGAAAAAAAGTTATTCTATAAGAAAGGTAATATTGTAGGAATTTTATATATGAGTGGTTCGTCAAAGACTCATATATAGGAAGTTCGGTGAGAATCCGACACAGGAACGCTACTGTGATGAGCAAAAGCTACAAGTCAGGTCTATTTCTATAATGTTGTGCATAAGCCCTCGGTTTCAGGGTGGCACGGGTATTTTGTGACTGGGTCGTGCCATGCGTAGGGTACGGCTTATTTTTTTGCAAGAAAAACTGCACGTTACCATCACATCCCAGAACACCAGGATATTCCAAATACGGGAGAGGAGGAGAAAGGCAGGTCCAGACTCGTGATCTGTACGGGACAGAAACCGCTGTCCTAAGGAGAAACTACGAAAAATGAGCATCTGAAAAGAAAAGGAGAGAAAAAGGTATGAGCAAAAAATTCAAAAGATTATCAGCAGTCATTTTAGCAGTTGTTATGATGCTTGGTTCAACAGTAATGGCTTCTGCAGCGACAATGCATGTTTACATCAGAGAATGGGAGCAGGGAACAAGTAGCAACACTTATTTAGGAACTCCGAAACCGATTCCTGGAATCACTAATCCGGTAGTCACTGTAACAGGTGTGGATTCAAATGGAACTTATAAAGATGCACTTTTGTTAGCACAATCTAAAGGACTGTTGGAAACTTCTTGGAACACAAAATATCCAGAATATTTAACGGCATTTGCTGTCGAGGGATATGCTAGAGCTAATGGTGGAGAAAATAAAAACCCACAGTATGATAGTGCAGGAAACATGATTCATGCTACATGGGAAGGCACTTCTTGGATGTGGTATCCGGGTAATGATGTTACATTGAAAAATACTTCTTCCTATCCAGAGACCACTTTAGGTGGAACAAAAGTACCGTCAACAAATGAGTTTTCTATCGTATTAAGTTACGATACTACACGTTTTGATTGGTAATTGTAGATCTTGGAGGAATAAAATCTGTAATGAAAAAAAAATATTTAGTATATTGTTTGTCTTTGTCTATGGTTTTAAGTGTGCCAACTCCTATTTTGGCAGCAGAACAAATAGATATTATTGAAGATACCAATGCTGATTTTGAAAACAGTGATGAATCTGAAAATTTAATAGTTACATCTGATGGTGAAAATTTTGAAATTGTAGATGAATCAGCAGAGCTTGATCTACCTATGGAGAATACTGAGAACTTAAACAGTACGGAAGATGATTCTATAGAACTGTTTGATGACGGTAATAATATTTCGGAATTCGTTGGAAACGAATCGGAAACGAATGACTGGATACAATCCGAACAAGTAGAGGGGTTATCTTTTAAATATGATGTGAATAATCAAACATTATATTTAAAAAGTGAAAAACCTGTGGTATTGCCAGATTATAAGCAATCAGGATGGACCAGTGAGTGGCGCAATAAATATGGATCACAGCTTAATGATGTAAAAACAATAGAGATTCAAGGGGAAATCACTCAAATTGGTGAATTCAATTTTAATAATGGCCGTGCGGGTGCATATGATAATTTGGAAACGGTAAAATTATCTCCTAGTGTCACAAAAATAGCTGCTTCCGCATTTGGAGAAGTTGCGACATTAAAAAATATTAATTTAAATAATGTTAAGGAGATTGGTACTGCTGCCTTTTGGAAAACTGGAGTGGAAAATATTACATTGGATGATGCGGGAACTATAATAGCAGACAATGCTTTTTCAGAATGTACATCATTAACTTCAGTAACTGTAAAAGGTATTAAATCATTAGGCATGAATGCATTCGATGGTTGCACATCATTAATCACATTTAATTGTGAAGGCAATATTGAAAACATTCCGATGAAATGTTTTCAAAAGACAGCAATAAAGGCTTTTGACTTTAAAAATGTATCTAGTGTTGGAAGAAATGCATTTAATAAGTCAAATCTGAAATCAGCTTGTTATACTGGAACAAAAGAACAATGGGATTCTATGATTCCGGCTGCAAATTGGTCAGGATCGACAATTCCAGCGGGAACTATTGTTCATTGCAAAGCAGATGCTATAGAATCAAAAGATGCAACTTGCACAGAAAACGGCTGGAAAGAAGTTGGTGTCTGCGAAGTATGCGGAGAACACTATTCTTATCCGACAGAGGAAAATGCGATTCCTGCTACTGGTCATACATGGTCCGAGGATTATGTGGTAGATAAAGCAGCAACCTGCACAGAAGCTGGTGAAAAGAGTAAACACTGTACAGTCTGTGATGCAAAAGAAGATGTACAGGAGATTCCAGCACTTGGCCATAAGTGGAGCAACTGGAAAAGAACAGCAGCAGCTACAGTATTTAAACCAGAAGTTCAGACCAGAAAATGCTCTGCATGCAATAAGAGTGAAACCAGAAATGTAGGTAAAAAGCTTGCACCGAAAGCAACTCTTAATGCTTCTACTGTAACCTTAAAAGTAAAACAGTCTACTTCCAGACTTAAAGTTACCGGACTTGCAAAAGGTGATTCTGTAAAATCCTGGAAATCTTCCAATAGCAAGATCTTCACAGTAAGAGGCAAGTCTAACGGAACCTGCAAGATCACTGGTAAAAAGAGGGGAACTGCGAAACTGCAGATTACCCTTGCCAGTGGACTGAAGAAGACCGTTAAGGTAAGAGTTCAGACAGCAGCAGTAAAAACCTCAAAAATCACAGTATCCAAAAATGTAACTGTTAAGAAAGGAAAGAGAGTGACACTGAAGCCAGTTGTAACTCCATTCACATCCCGTCAGAAGGTTACTTATACAAGTTCCAACAAAAAGATTGCAACCGTTTCTTCCAAGGGCGTTGTAACCGGAAAGAAAAAAGGTACTGTAAAAATAACAGTAAAATCCGGATCTAAATCCGTTAAAGTGACTGTCAAGGTAAAATAATTAAGAGTTGAAGAGCTCTTCTTCCGTGAGGAAGAGGAGCTTTTTTTAAAGGAGGGACAAAATGAAGAAAACAAAGTTGTGGAAAAGGATAGCTGGATGGCTACTTGTTTTTCTTCTTGCATTACAGCTCCCTGTAAATGCCTTTGCGGGAGAATGGGTGGATAATACGCCATATTTATCTGAAGAAAATTTTACAGATGAGCAGGATATTTCAGAAGAAAGTGATTCATCAGGTGATCAAACCGATGTAGAAGAAGCATCAGATTCGAAAGACCAGATTGATATCGAGGAAGAGATTCCAACGGAAGATTCGTTTGACGTAGGAGAGGAAACTGATACCAGTTCTGATCTTGATATGGAAGAATCTGGCGTAAGTGAATTTACAGATGAAGATGAATTCACGGATGGAAGTACTGCACTTTTCAGTGATGGAACAGACCAGTCCGAAGATGGTACTGCAAAAGAAGAAATACAGGTAACTGTCAGTATCAGCAAAGATGGAAAATTTCTTAATGATAAAGACGGAAATCCAATGGCAGGACGCACCGTGACCTTAACTGGTCAGTCTTCTTATACCATGGACGATGCTTTGAAAGCAGCACATGACTTGTATTACCCAGGTGGAGCAGAAGCTGGGTATGATTACCACGCGGATGACGCAGGTATATTTGATGGCGTGATTTATCGGTTATGGGGATATGACAAAAAGAATGTACCATATATTAAGTCTTCGTTAAATCGTAACAGTGCCAATTATGGTTCTGCGCTTGGAAGAACTGTAGAAAATGGTGACGAAATGCATTTTTTTATCCAACAGAAAAATGGCCAGGATAAACTTGCATTTTTTACAGAAGAAGAACAGACAGTTACAGAAGGACAGCCGATCGTTCTCAGACTCAGACAGGAAGATGATGCCGGACGTGCATATTCAAACTGCGAGGGAGCGTCTATCTATATAGATGGAAAAAAGCAGGAAAACATTATAACAGATGCAGAGGGAAAAGTAACACTTCCAGTGCTGGAAGCAAGAGAAACTCCCTACTTTATTACAGCAGAAAAACAAATCAATAATAATGGGACAGAGAGTACTGCGATTTCAGCAGCATATGCAAACGTCACAGTTGTTCCTGATGAGGGTGATAAAGGCGATTATATCAACGGCGTTGAACTTTGCATTAAAAAAAGTGAAACTGAGGTAAAAGAGGAATCAGTCAACACTTTTGATGGGACACAAGCATTTAACTTTCCAACAGGATTCAGTCATGGCGAGTTTTATGTAAATGTAAGTACAATGGAAAGCATTCCAGAGGGTTGTACTTTATATGCAGTTTACACCAGTCCATTGGATGATACAGTAAAAAGAGTGAAATTGTCACAGGATTCCTCAACTCTATTAAAAAATACGAGTGTGAAATATTCTTCAAAAGCAATTCTTTCTATTGGCTTTGAAGTAAGAAAGAATGGAAATATTTTACAATCTGTTGAAGTTCCGATACATTATAAAGCACGTTTAAATGAGCTGACAGTCAGTGATTCCTGGGGACACGAACTTTCTACAGGATTGCAGGATACTACAGAAAGTCAAAACCTCGAGGTGACTGTACCGAAAAATACGGAATATATTGACATTGCCGGAAGTGACAATGACTGCTATGGCTCAATTGCGGAAAATCCGGAATTGATTGCGATGGATGGTGTTGAACTTACTCAAAGACCACTTGGTGGGGCTTTGCGGTTCACGCCTGATTGGAATAGTCATTCGGAGTATACAGCTGTCATAACATTAAAAAAAGATGATGCAAAGTATGTTTCAGAAGATACAGTATATACGCTTACCATAAAGTCGGGGGAAATTGACTATACTCCAATACTTACTGATAACAGGGAGCCAAATGGAGTAGGGATTATGCAAGGCGAGAAAGCTGAGCCGTTTATAGTGCAAGCTTCTGTTTTACAGGAAAATGAAGGAAAACTTTCTTATCAATGGTATGTAAGTTCAAGTGCAAGTTCGGATATTAAAGATTATGATAAAATAGAGAATGCAGTTGAAAATTCATACACAATAAATACAACTCAGCCACAGTATTCTAGATACTATAGATGCCTTGTTTCTTATGAAATAAATACACATCTTTATACTGCGACAAGTAACGTTTTTTCAGCAAGAGTATACCCACATGTAGCAGATAAGCCTGTAATACTCCAACAGCCTAAAGACACAACCTATGTCAAGGGAATCCCTATTACAGAAAAATTGGAAATAGTTGTACAAAAATCTAACGAGTTTGGCGTTAAAACAGAGTATCAGTGGTATCAAAATAGAGTAAATTCAACGCAAGATGGAATATTAATATCTGGAGCGACTGAAAATACATATAGTCCAGAAATAAAAGAAACAGGAATAACTTACTATTACTGTAAAGTAAAAACAAATATTCTAGCATATATAAATGGTGATGGTGTAAAGATATCGAGTGAAGAGATCTGTTCGGATATTGCCTGTGTCACCGTCACAGAAGCTCCTCTCCCATGGGAGGGAAACGGAAGTGAAAGCTCTCCATATCTCCTTAAGACAGCTTCAGATGTAGAAGCACTGCGGGACAAAGTAAATACAGAGGGATTTTCCTTTGAAAATACATACTTCCAGCTTACGGAAGACATCACCCTGCCAACTGGATGGAAGCCTATCGGTGTGACTAAGGATGGAAGGAAAGACCTGAAAAATGGCGAGAACCTTAATGCATTCAGCGGTATTTTTGATGGAAATAACCATACTGTAACAGTACCGGAGGGCGGGCTGCCTCTCTTTGGTTATGTCCGTAATACAAGGATCCGTAACCTGAACATCTATGGAAAGAAGATTGCCGGTTATGGCCTTGTCAATAACTTTGAAGGTGTGGGACTTTCCGGAATGGCAGTTGAGATCGACAATGTTACCCTGAAAAGTGGTTCCAGTACCCTGAAATCCGGCCTTCTGGGTGCTAATAAGACGATGAGCCCTTATGCCGGATGTTCTTCAGCCTTTGAGGCAACGGTACGGAACTGTACGATTGAGAAAGATGTTGTCATCGGATATGACAGAAATGAGAATGAGATCGGGGCCATTGCCGGACGTATGCAGGGTACAGTAGAAAACTGTGTAAGTTATGCGATCGTTTACGGAACCAGTTATGTAGGCGGTATTATCGGAACCAGGGACAATGCCATGGGCAACTGCTCTGTGATCGGCTGTAAATTTTATGGCACCGTAGAGGCTTCTGGTGAAGTGGCTGGTGGTATTGTGGGCGGCGGTTATGACAATTCCACAGCTCCGAACGGATGCAAGATAACTATCAACAGCTGCAGTTCAGAGGGAAGCATCACCGGTTCTGACAAGGTGGGAGGAATCCTTGGTGGAGACCTCTATGTGGCACAGACCTGGAACAACTGCACTTATACCTTTAAAAACAATTCCTTTACAGGAAAGGTACAGGCAACAAAGGCAGACGCAGCATATGTAGGAGGTATCATTGGTTTTTATGACAGCCTGAACCGGATCGATGACATCACCAACAATTATTATGCAAAAGACTGCGGGGCAGATAAAGGAATCGGTTTTGTAAGATACATTGATACCAACTGTCTGACCCATGAGACGGCAAGCGGAGCCACTTATGTCAATACAGAAAAAGAAACCACCAGCTGCCCGAAGGTGGAAGGCTGCGGATGGCAGACCGGATATAACCGGACGGATGATCCACTGGGGGCAGACCAGGAAAAACTGGTCTCTACAGAAGGCCTGCGTGTTTATGTGGATTCCCTGGAGCTGACTGGTGATTACCGGACAGAGTTTTGCCTTGGGGAGGACCTGGATCTCAGTGGAATGAAAGTGGTTGCTGTGATCAGTGACGGAACCAGACAGGAGCTTTCGCTGACAGATCTTACCATAGAGGGATATAACAAGGATAAACGTGGGGAACAGAAACTGAAAATTTCCTATAAGGAAGCATTCGTGGAACTGACCGTTAAGGTATTGAAAAAAGATGCCGGTACGATCACGGTAAGCTTTACGCTTCTCGGAGACTCTGTTCATGGCAGTGCAAAGGAGGATCAGGAACACACCCTGCGAAAAGGAAATCTGGATACCTGGATCGCAGCAAAAGATTACACGATCGATGGAAATGCCAACGTCCTGGAACTCTTAAAAGAAGTGCTGTCCAAAAATGGAATGAGCTGCCGCACATTAAGGGATGAGACCTACATTGCCGGAATCACGAAGGATGGTCAGGAGCTTGCAGAATTTTCCAATGGACAGAACTCCGGCTGGATGTATACCTTAAACGGAATCCATCCGGACCTTGGAGTAAAAGAGCAGTACCTGGAAGACGGGGATGAGATCATCTTCCATTATACGGATGATTATACCCTGGAGCATGACCATGTATGGGACAGCAAATGGACATCTGATAAGACCGCTCACTGGCATGAGTGTGTTGCCATGTACGGAAAATGTGACATCACGGATAATACGAAAAAGGGTGGCTACCAGAAACATTCCTATGGAAAAGGAAAGCAGATCAAGGCTGCTACTTATAAGACAACCGGACTGATGAGATATACCTGCCAGGTCTGCGGGTACGAAAAGACGGAAACGATTCCTGTAATTGCACATACGCATAAATACACCTGGAAAACGTCGGCAAGAGCTACGGTATTCCGTCCGGCGAAGCAGGAAGGAACCTGTTCCCTCTGCGGTAAAAAACAGACACGGAACTATGGAAGCAAATTAAAGGCAACTATAAAACTGAACGTATCCTCCATTACCCTGAAGCGGAAACAGGCCACCACAAAGGTGAAGGTTTCCATGGCATACGGGGATTCCATAAAGTCCTGGGCTTCCAGCAACAAAAAGATCGTGACCGTTGATAAGAAAGGAAAGATCAAAGCCGGAACCAAAACAGGAACGGCAAAGATCACCGTTACCTTAAAGAGTGGAAAGAAAGCGACTCTGAAAGTAAAAGTCCAGACTGCAAAGGTAAAGACTACGAAGATCAGCGGCCTCAAGAAAAAACTGACCATCAAGAAAGGAAAGAGCGTTACTTTAAAACCAGTGGTCAGCCCGATCACTTCCCAGGAGAAAGTGACCTACCGTTCTTCCAACAAGAAGATTGCAACAGTCAGCTCGAAGGGCGTGGTTAAAGGCCGGAGAAAAGGAACCGTTACCATCACAGTTAAATCTGGAAAGGTGACAAAAAAGATAAAAATTACAGTTAAGTAAACAGAGTAAGGGTGTAAAAGGTATCAAAAAGCAAATAGTGTTTTTGGTACCTTTTCATCCGATAGAGGATAATTATGAAGCAACTGAAAAAAATATATTGGAAACGGATCGGGGTAATAGGAATCAGCTGTTTTATGCTTTTGTGGAGCTGTCTCCTTACGGGCTGTGGAATCGGAAAAGGGGATTCCGGAAAACCTGCTGCCTGTACCATTTCGATAGACTGCCAGACGATCCTTGACAATATCGGTGATTTAAAAGAAACCAAAAAAGAATTTGTCCCGGAAGACGGCTGGATACTTCCGGAAATGGAAGTTAAATTTACTACGGGCGATACCGTATTTGACATCTTAAAAAAGATCTGTGGGGAAAAGAACATCCAGCTCTCTTCCAAATATACCCCGTTATATAAAAGCTATTATGTGGAAGGCATCAATCAGCTTTATGAATTTGACTGCGGAAAAAATTCTGGCTGGATGTACAGTGTAAATGGAGAGTTCCCGAATTATGGGGCTTCCAGTTATAAGCCCAAAGATGGGGATAAGATTGAATGGAAGTATACCTGCAATCTTGGAAGTGATGTTGGAAACCCATACAAAGATAAGAAGTAAAGAAATTGTGAAAAATAGTTAAACTGGTATGAGATAAAGACCAGAAACATTGGCGAACATTGACAGAAATAAGGCGTATCGTTATAATTAGAATAACAAAAAAATTGAGCGTGGTTCGGCTGATGGCAGCCGATTTAAGGAAATCCGGTGCGATTCCGGAGCTGCTTTTCCCTGTGTGAAATGTATCGAATGAAAAACGCCTTATGAAAACATTTTGAGCCAGTATATCCAACACGTCAGGCAAAGAATACAAACATGTAAAAGATATACAGTTTTTATTATCCGAACGTTGGAAAGGAGATCATATGCGCTCACAAAATGATAAAGCAACATGGAGTATTTTACGGTTTGATCACCGTACATTTACCGCGCAGCTCGCCCGGATGCAAAAAGTGAAACCGGTGACAGAGATACCTGATAAGTATATTTATATTGATGATTACTGCTTTAAAGGTGATGGAAAAATAAAAGAAGTCATCCTGCCTTCTAGCTGCAGGATTATAGGCAGGGAGGCTTTTGCAAGTTGCCAGTTCCGCAAGCCGGTGATATTTCCGCAAACTTTTCTGGAGATAAAGGAGGGGGCTTTTGCTGAGAATCACTCTCTAAAAGAGGCTACATTCCCTGCATCAATGGAAGCAGTGGGGGCGTATTGCTACAAAGGATGTACAGCCCTTAAAACAATAAAATTTGAAGCAGATTCTAAATGTCTGAAGATTCCGGAGAGTTGTTTCCATTCCTGCACACAGTTAAATAAAGTGGTATTTCCGGACAAAATAAAGAGTATAGAAAACAGAGCCTTTTACCGTTGCAAGGAATTAACGGAAATTACGCTACCGGATACACTGGAAGAAATTGGTCTGGAAGCCTTTTACTTCTGTGGCTTTGAAACCATAGTCTTACCAAAAGAAATTAAAAAATTAGATCAGAGGGCCTTTTTCGGATGTAAGAAATTGAAAGAGGTATATATTCCGGAAAATATCATGTATCTTGGAGAGGAAGTCTTTCATGGATGCAACCGGCTGGAATATCTGGAGATACATCATGATCCTGAGCATATTGGCTCAAAGATCGTGAACAAAAACTGCACGATACGTTGCAAAAAGGGAAGCAAAGTGGATTTGTACTGTGAAGAGCAGGGATTAAAGAGGGAGTACATTTAAACGTGTTATCAACAAATAAGACCGAGAAAAGAAACAGACAGTCTGCGGATCAATCCATCATTGATGCTTTTTCCACATGCCATCCATTTTTGAATTTTTTTTATTTTGCTGTAGTACTGTTATTTACTATGTTTAATCAGCATCCCGTCTTTATCTGCATTTCTTATGCGGGTGCTTTGTCTTATTCCATCCTTCTGCTTGGAGGAAAAAGGACACTTAGGCAAAGCTTTCTCTTTACCCTTCCCAGTCTTTTGATCGTGGCTCTTCTGAATCCACTTTTCAATCATTATGGAGTCACGATGCTATATTATGTAGAAAGCAGTGGAAACTGGATCACTTTGGAGGCCTTAGTCTATGGAGTAGTCCTTGGAGCGGTCATGTTCGTAGTGATCCAGTGGTTTTCCTGTTATAATAAAGTTATGACAAGTGATAAATTTATTTACCTGTTTGGAAGGCTGATACCGGCCCTTTCTCTGATCCTTTCCATGGCACTTCGCTTTGTCCCCAGATTTACGGGGCAGCTTAAAGTGATCCGGAACGGTCAGAAATCTATGGGAAGGGATGTTTCAGAGGGCAGTCTTTTTAACCGTATCCGTGCGGGCTTTAACATGCTGTCGATACTGGTTACGTGGGCTTTGGAGAATGCCATAGAAACTTCGGATTCCATGCGGAGCAGGGGATATGGATTAAAAGGCAGGACTGCTTTTTCCATTTACAAATTTACGAAGAAGGATAAAAGCCTTCTGGCGGTGATGGCAGCTTTATTCCTTGTATTTGCCACTGGCTGTATGAATGGGGCTTCTTATGCAAGTTATGATCCCCGGATTTTACTTGCTGGTTTTACCATTCAGGGACACCAGGCTCCGGTATCTGTTCCAGTAGTTGAAGCAATGCTTACATACATCTGCTTTGCATGTTTTTGTTTCCTTCCGGTGATCCTGGATGTGACGGAGACCATCCGTTTTGCCAGAAGCCGGAAGCATTGTGAAACAGATCTGGATATGACTTACAAAAAAATCTACGAAACTCTGGAACAGGAAGGATAATGATTATGAATTTTGTAGAAGTAAAGGAGTTTAGCTTCGCATACCCGGAATGTTCCAGGAAGGTTCTGGACCATGCGAATCTGAAAATAGAAGAAGGAACGTTAAATGTGATCTGCGGACGGAGCGGATGCGGCAAAAGCACGCTGTTGCGCCAGTTAAAAACCGTGCTGGCCCCGGTTGGAAAGTCAGAGGGAGAAATCTTTTACCGGGGGATGCCGCTTTCGGGGATCGATCACCGGACACAGAGCCAGGAGATCGGTTTTGTCATGCAGAACCCGGATAATCAGATCGTAACGGATAAAGTCTGGCATGAGCTTTCCTTTGGACTGGAAAGCCTGGGATATGACAATGCGACTATCCGGCTGCGGGTTGCGGAGATGGCTAGCTATTTTGGTATCCATCAGTGGTTTTATAAAAATATCTCAGAGCTGTCAGGAGGGCAGAAGCAGATCTTAAACTTGGCTGCGATCATGGCAATGCATCCATCCCTTTTAATACTGGATGAGCCTACGTCTCAGCTGGACCCCATCGCTGCCTCTGATTTTCTGGAAACCGTAAAAAAGATTAACCGTGATATTGGAACAACGGTGCTCCTTACGGAACACCGGCTTCAGGATATCATCCCTTATGCGGATAGGGTATTTGTCATGGATAAGGGGAATGTTTATCTGGAAGGAACTCCCAGGGAAATCGGGGTAAAATTAAAGGAACAAAAACATGGCATGTTTCTTTCCATGCCGATTCCTATGCAGATCTATGGTGAGACAGACAGTCAGGCAACCTGTCCGCTGACAGTCAGTGAGGGAAGACAGTGGCTCTCCCGTTACTGTAACGAAAAAGGAATTGCTTCGGATAGTCAGCGAAGGAGCGAAAGCACTGAAAAAGACAGACACACAAAAACAGATAGTTCGAAGAAAGAATTGTCCATTCAGGTGAAAGATGCCTGGTTCCGGTATGAAAAGGACAGCCCGGATGTTGTCCGGGATCTTTCCCTGGAGGTAAAAAAAGGAGAGTTCTATGCACTGGTAGGTGGAAACGGTACGGGAAAGAGCACTACGCTGTCTCTTTTAAGCCGGGTGCAATGTCCATACCGTGGGAAGATACTTCTGGAAGGGCGGGATATCCGTTCGTATAAAGACCGGGATCTGTATTGTGGGCTTTTGGGAGTCATGCCGCAGAACCCACAGAGCATTTTCTTAAAGAAAACAGTCCTGGAAGATTTGTATTCTGTGATTGGGGGCAGGAGAGAAAAAATGTCTTCGGAATATCAGATCCATATGAAAAAAGAAAAGGCCATAGAAGGAATCGTAAGCCTTACCAGGCTGGAAGGGCTTCTGGAAAGACATCCTTATGACCTGAGTGGCGGGGAACAGCAGAGGCTGGCACTTGCCAAAGTCCTTTTGCTTCGACCGCGGATCCTCCTGATGGACGAACCCACGAAGGGAATGGATGCAGAATATAAAGAAGAGATCGGAAAGATCTTAACCCGGCTGAAACAGCATGGCCTGACGATCTTTATGATCTCCCATGACGTGGAATTTGTTGCAGAATACGCGGACAGAGTAGGCCTGTTTTTTGAGGGAAACATCGTTACCAGCCAGAATACCCGGGAGTTTTTTGCCGGAAATAATTTCTACACAACCGCAGCAAACCGGATGGCAAGGCATTTGTTTCCGGAAGCTGTGACCGGAAAGGATGTGGTTACGTGCTTACAGAGCAGCAACTGGACCAGTTTATAGATGAATTCTGGGAAGACACCCCAAATGAAGCACAAGAAGAGGAACCGGCAGAAGATCTGGAAGAATATACCCTTCCCTCCGATGGGATGATCATCCGGCAGATGGAAAAGAAGGGGAAAGTGAACCGGAGGACCTGGTTTGCCCTTGCTTTGATGCTTTTGGTCGTACCACTGCTTTTGTATCTGTCAGTCCGGTTTTTCCATGGAAGGAAATATCTGATATGCAGCCTGATTGTGATCGTGGCTGCAATGCTCCCGTTTTTTATGATGTTTGAAGGACGCAAACCAAAAGCACGGGAAATCATGGTGATCTCTGTCCTTGCAGCGATCGGTGTCGCAGGGAGGGCAGCCTTCTTTATGGTACCCAGTTTCAAACCGGTGGCTGCTATTGTGATCCTTACCGGTGTCTCTTTCGGAGGCGAAGCAGGTTTTCTTGTTGGCTGTCTAATCATGATGTTATCCAACATGTTTATGGGACAGGGCCCCTGGACGCCATGGCAGATGTTCTCTTTTGGTATTATCGGTTTCCTTGCAGGGATCCTTTATCAGAAAGGAATCTTAAAAGCAAGGAAACGGGACCTTTGCATTTATGGATTTTTAAGTGTGGTCCTGATCTACGGCGGGATCATGAACCCGGCAAGCATCCTGATGTCTTATGGGTATATCACACCGGCCAGCCTGGTTGCTTTCTATATTTCAGGAATCCCGGTGGACCTGGTGCATGCACTGTCAACCGTGATCTTTTTATGGTTTTTGAGCAGGCCGCTTCTTGAAAAACTGGAACGCATTAAGAAAAAATACGGGCTGATTGAGTCCGGGAAAGAGGAAATGCTTTGATCTATGTCAGCCATTTGCTTTGCGATGAAGATATGAAAGAAATCTGCGGTCAGTATGGAGCCGGTGTGGAAAGTATCGAGTTTTCCATATCTGACAATCTGGACCGGCTGGAAAGAAAAATGGAACGGTATCAAAAAAGACTGGAGCAGATGGGAAATCCACCGCTTACCTTGCATGGGCCATTTCTGGACTTAAACCCGGCATCTTTTGACAGTCGGATAAGGAAAGTGACGATGGAACGGTTTGACCAGTGTTACCAAGCAGGAATCCGCCTTGGAGCAAAAAAGATCGTATATCATTCAGGGATGATCCCTACGGTATATTTCCGGGAAGGATGGGCGGAACAAACAGGCCGGTTTTTCCAGGAATTTTTAAAAGACCGGGAAGGCCCTGAGATCGTCATGGAAAATGTCCTGGATGAAGACTGGCGGCTCCTTTTGGATGTATATAGAATCGTAGATCATCCAAAGTTTAAGCTGTGCCTGGATATGGGGCACGCACACTGCTATTCGGAAATCTCTGTCCTCGAATGGGCGAAGGAACTTGCACCCTGTGTCGGACATGTACATATCCATGACAATGCAGGGGACAGGGATTCCCATTTGGGCTTAGGAAAGGGCACAATTCCATGGGAAAAGGTTTTAAAACTTCTTCCCTGCACAAAGGAACGAACCTGGACGATAGAATGTTCCAATAAAGAAGATGTGATTCTTTGCATAAAACAGATAAAGGAAAAAATGAGGGGGAAATTATGAACAGACTAAAAAAAAGGACATGCCAGTTTCTGGTGTTAGTTACCACAGCGGGGCTTTTGACAGGCTGTGGGGGCGGGACTCCAAAACTGGAAGATGCACTGAAAAAAACAGCTGCTTATGAACAGAAAACCGTAACATCACCGGCATCGGATACCTTGGGCGGGGAATGGACGGTGATCGCACTTGCCCGTTCGGGAGAAACGGTGGATGAGAACTATTTCGAAAAATATCGTGCCAATCTTGAAAAACGGGTCAAAGACCAGGAAGGCGTGCTCAGTGATAACCGTTATACGGAGTATTCCAGGGCAGTCATGGCATTGAAATCCATAGGAAAGGATCCAACGGATATTGGCGGTTACGATATTGAAAAGCCGCTGGAAGATTTTGATGCAGTGGTCTCCCAGGGATTAAACGGTGCCATTTATGCACTGATCGCCTTAAATGCCGATGACCCGGATGCCAATAAAGACGGGGAACTGGAACAGAAATATCTGGATTACATATTGGAACGGGAAAAAGCAGATGGCGGATTTTCCCTGGATGATAACGCCAAAGACGGGGATGTGGATCTGACCGCTATGACACTGCAGAGCCTGGAACCATACCAGGATGAAGAAGATGTAAAGGAAGTCATTGACAAGGGTGTGGAATTTCTGGCAGATATACAGGACGATGATGGCGGTTATACCGCATTTGGCGCAAAGAGCTCGGAATCCATTTCCCAGACCGTGATTGCACTCAGTGCGGTAGGTGTAGACTGTAATGAAGACGAACGTTTCCAGAAAGATGGAAAAGGCCTGTATGATACCCTGATGACTTTTTATCAGAAGGATGGAAGTTTTAAACATACCCTGGACGGGGAAAGCAACCCCATGGCAACAGACCAGGGATTCTGTGCACTGGTGGCTTACCAGCGTTACCAGGATAAGGAAAACAGTTTTTTTAATATGACAGACCACAGATAAGGATGGAGGAAAAAATGCCGCAGAAAATAACAGAACTTCAGAATCAGCTGGAGAAAATCATTAAAGGAAAAAAAGATATCACAGATAAGATCCTCATGGCAGTGCTCGCAAAGGGACATGTCCTTCTGGAAGATGTTCCTGGTGTCGGTAAGACGACGACCGCACTGGCACTGAGCCGTCTCATGGGGATGGAATTTAACCGTATCCAGTTCACCCCGGATGTTGTCCCTTCCGATGTGACCGGATTTACCATGTATGACAAACAGAACGGACAGTTCTCATATCATGAGGGAGCGGTCATGTGCAACCTTTTACTGGCAGATGAAATCAACCGTACTTCCAGTAAGACCCAGTCTGCCCTTCTGGAAGTAATGGAAGAAGGAAAGGTGACGGTAGACGGGGAAACCCATTGTGTGCCATCCCCGTTTGTAGTCATTGCCACAGAAAACCCGGTGGGCTCTTCCGGTACACAGCTCCTTCCGGAATCACAGCTTGACCGTTTTATGATCAGTGTCAGCATGGGATATCCGGATCACCAGAGCCTGGTCGAATTGTTACGGGACAGACAGAAGAAAAATCCCCTGGAAAATGCAAAGACCGTAGTTACCCGGGATGAGGTGCTGAAACTCCAGAAAGAGGTACAGGAGATCTATGTAGCAGACCAGGTGCTCGACTATGTGGCAGACCTTGCGGAAGCTACAAGGAAACATGTGCTGATCACGCTGGGATTAAGCCCGCGTGGAACCCTGGCACTGGTAAGGATGGCAAAAGCAGCTGCTTACATGAAAGAAAGGGATTATGTCATTCCAAAGGATGTGCAGGAGGTGTTCAAGGACGTTGCGGCACACAGGATGATCCTGGATTCCAAGGCAAGGTATCAGGAAAAAACTGCCCGTGAGATCCTCTCGGAGATCCTGTCAGAAGTGCCGGAACCGAAGGTGGAAGGATGATAAAGAACAGGATCCTGTGGCTTTTGTGGCTGGTCTGCATGGCAGGAGCAGCAGTAATTACAGGCACATGGCTCTTTGCAGCGGTTCTCTTACTCTCCGCCCTTCTTCTGATCTTTTCCGCAGGGAGTGTGGCATTATCCGGAAAAAAGGCCGTTACGAAACTGCATCTTCCAAAGGCGGCAGAGAGAATGGGGCGTTTTGACGGGGAAATACGGATGGAAAACCAGTCTGCATGGCCGGTATTTGGCGGGGCAGGAGTGCTCAGATGGGAAAATCTTTTTACCGGTGAAAAAGGAGAGATCCCTCTTTCCTTTTCCCTGGGAGGAAAGGAAAAACAGGTCATCGGGTTTGAGACCGGAAGCAGCTGGTGCGGCTGTATCAGATTTTGTTTTTCTGACTGGAAATGCCAGGATTTTTTTCGTGTCTTTTCTTTAAAAAGGAAGGCTGATACATGCGCTTATACCGTTGTAATGCCGGAAAGACAAAAAGGTGAGCTTTCCCTTTTTACAAGGGAAGGATTCGACATGGAAAGTTTCCGCTATTCCGGAAGCCGCCCGGGGGATGATCCGGGAGAAACTTATGACATCCGGGAATATCGTTCCGGTGACAGTATCCGGCAGATCCACTGGAAGTTGTCCGGAAAGCTGGATGACATTATGATCCGGGAAAAAAGCTTCCCGGTGGATGATACGGTACTGATTCTGGCAGAAGCATTTCAGGCAGACCGGGATCCGCAGCGTGCGGAAACGGTGGCAGAAGTCTTTTCCGCAGTCCTTCAGAGCTTTATGGAAAAGAAGATCTCCTGCCAGGCCGGAGTCTATGACCACAGCACTGGGAAGTTCCGGCTGGAGAAGATCCGTACAGAAGAGGACCGCGAAAACATCCTGTACCGCTTCCTGCGTTATGGAAGTGATGCAAAAACACCGGTCACAGTACGGGAATATCTGAAAGACCCGGGAATACAGAATTTTGCAAACTATGTATATATAACCGGCGACCCGCAGGACAAAGAAGCAGAACTCCTGGCAGCAAATGGAGAAGTGACTATCGTAGGATGCGGCACAGGCGGCAGAGACAGTGGAGGAGAACAGGTATTATGGAAATACGGATCACAGAATCCAAAAGACAGTCAAAAACAGCATATGGAAAACAACTGTCCGGTATCCTGCTGGAAACTGCACTGATCTGGCTTAGTGCAGGCGGAGGGCTCCTGCTTTTTATGAGTGTCCTTACTGAGCAGGAACGCATGGCACCGATTTTGGGAAGCGTGCTTCTTATGGCCGTGTTTTGCACGGCTACAGAAAGAATGGGAAAATATGGGCTTTATGGACGGCTGGGACTGGGAATGGTTTCCATCGCAGGGATCTTCCTGTTCCATGGACAGCTCTTAGACGGCATGGCATTATACTGGAATGATATGGCAGACATCCTGGGAAGCCGTGCCGGGATTTACCTCAAAAGGTTTGAGACTGCCGGGATACAGGGAGGGGATGCCGCCCGCATGGTATTCCTTATTTATCTTGGAATGGCAGCGGCAGTCTGCGGATTCCTTATCCTGAAATTGAAGTTTTATCTACTGGTGCTTGCCTGGGCTCTGGTACTTCCTGCCCTTTCGGGAATCCTTGGTATGGAACCGGATGCAGGCACAGGAGTTATTTTTTACATGGGGATCCTTTTGGAACTGAATCTTATCCTTTCCCGTTCTGGAAGGAAACGCCACCGGGCAGAGAGCAGCCGGGCATTTTTGACAGGAAGCATCCTGGCATGTGCGGTAATGCTGGCAGCTGGAATCCTTCTGGAACAGTTTATGCCGTCCGAAGACTATGGTTCCTCGACACTTGTCACAGAAGCTAAAAAAGAGGCCCTGGACGGGATCAGCAGCCTGCGGTACAGAAAAGGAAAGATCAATACCCTTCCGGATGGAAAGCTGAAAGAATGCGGTGCCTGGAGTGCCTCAGACGATACGGCACTTTCCGTTACCATGGAAAATCCGGATTCTCTCTACCTGAGAGGATTTGTGGGAAGCGTGTATGACGGTTCTTCCTGGGAAAGCCTGGATACGGAGGATACCTATAAACAGAGGACGCTCTTTTACTGGCTCCATCAGGATGGATTTTATGGGGAGACCCAGCTAAGCCGTGCAAGGGCACTTGCAGATGATGATACCCTTTCTGACAAAGTATCCGAAGTGGACATAAAAAATGAAAAGGCAGACAGCCGTTATCTCTATACCCCTTATGAGATTACAGAACTGCCTGTCGGATACAGGAAAGAGACACCGTTTGCTGACAGTATGTTAAAAGCAAAAGGACTCTTTGGAGCAAGAAACTATCACTATCAGGCAAATGGAAACCTGGTAAAAGATTTTACGGTGCTGGGGGCAAGGGTCTATCAGGCACTTGCCAGGGATGAAGGGGATTCCTACCGTGATGATGAGAGTTATTACAACGCATTTGTGTACAGCCAGGATACGAAGCTGTCCGGTGCACTGGAAACCCTGTTCCGCAAAGAACTGGGGGACGGTGGAAACCGGGAACAGGGGCATACCGATTACTATACAGCAATCAGCAGGATCCGTTCCTATCTGGAAAAGAATCTGACTTACAGCACGGCAGCCGATCCGTATACCGGACAGGGGGATTTTGCAGAGGACTTCCTGACAAACACCAGGATCGGCCACAGTGTCCATTATGCCACGGCAGCGGCACTGATGTTCCGTTATTATGGGATCCCGTCCCGTTATGTGGAAGGCTATCTGATCACACCGGAAGATATCAAAGATAAAAACCCGGGGGATACGATAGAAGTCCCGGGAAAGAATGGACATGCCTGGACCGAGATCTATATGGACGGCCTTGGATGGGTACCGGTAGAAATGACACCGGAATACTATAATGTCATGGAGGAAGCAGACCTCACGGCAGGCCTGGAGGCAAAAGGAGCCAAAGCAGCCGCCATCCCGGAAGCACAGGACGAACCGCCTGCACAGGAGAACATCCAGACACACTGGAGCTTAAAACTGGCACTGTTCGGAATCGAAAAGCTTCTGATCCTCCTGCTTGCGGTATTTGACCTCTTCTGCCTGATATTTATCTTTACGGTCTGTGTGCTCCGCATCCACGCAAACAGAAGACGGAGAAAACTGTTTGAAAGTGAAGATGACCGCCAGGCGGTTCGCGCCATGGCCGGATATGCGCGGCTTCTTTATTATCATGGCCCTGAGCTTTATTCGGAAGATGCCATGAAGTGTTACCGAAAAACAAGCGTTATCGGGGAAAAGGCTGCGTTCAGTCCCCATGCCGTATCAAAAGAAGAACGAAAGGATACCGCTCTGTGCGTGCAGAAAATGAAAAAAGAACTGAAAAAAGCCAGAAGCTGGTATGGAAACTGGATCATGAAATATATAGAAAGGCTGTATTAAGGAGGAAATGACCATGAAAAAGAGAAAAAAGAATAACCGGCTTTCCTTTCTGACAGCTATTGTCTGTCTCCTGCTTTTTGCTGGAGTATTATTTCTGGGAATGAAAAACTATGAACCGGAGAAAAGTGAAAATCCGGTACAGGGGGTGAACAGTGAAAGCTCCTTAAAGGGCTATCTTGGAAAGGGATATGCTTATGCCGGAAGCCAGGAAGATGCTTCCACGGGTGAAGAATCTTCCTTTGAAGAACAGGCACAGATCCTGGAAGATGAACCGGAGGAAGAACCGGAAAAGAAAAAGGAAGAGGCACAGGCGACTGTCACCCCGGAGCCGACATCAGAGCCGGAAGCTTCCCAGACACCGGAACCGGACAGCCAGAAGGAAGATACCCAAAAAGGGGATACCGATCCGGAAGACGGCTCCACAGGCGAGGATAATGACAGCTCCAAAGACAATACCATCCATTATGACAAAAATGGTGACCAGGATGATGACAGCCGGAAAGAAACACCGGACCAGGACGATGACCGGAACCAGGATGGGGCGCAGGTACCGCTCAGTGCAACGCCGACGCCATCTCCGGAGCCGGAACCGACACAGGAACCGGAGGAAGACCATTATCCAACGATCGCCACAGACCTGACTGACGGGGAAACGGTAAATGCCGCGTACCGTACATTTTATGTACAGGCGGTAGACTGGTACGGGAACAGCTTATCCTCTACGGCACTGGAAGTATATGGAAACGGTGAAAGACTTTCTTCAAAAGGGGAGCCTTCGCCGGGAATCCTGGCTTACCGTCTGGATCTGAATGAGGGCAGCAACACTGTGGATATCAAGGCAACGGATGATGAGGGATGGAGTACCACGCTTCCAACGTTTACCATCTATAAAGGGAATGAGAGCCAGGAAGAACCTGCCGGCTCCATCACGGTCAGCATTGAGGCGGGGACTGTCGGACTTGGGACAATCCTGCCGGCGACATCCATCGACTTTTATCAGGGCGAACAGCTTTCCTCTGTGGTCTTAAGGCTTCTGCAGAACAGCGGGTTTGACTGGAGAAATGATGGAAGTGCAACAGGAGGTTTTTACCTGAAAGCTATCGGACGCGGCGGCATCACTTCCGGAGCTTCGATCCCGGATGACCTGATGGCGCATCTGACAGAAGTAAACTGCCAGCTGTCCGGGCATGATGCCAACTGGCTGGGAGAATTTGATTTTACCATGAATTCCGGCTGGATGTATTTTGTAAACGGTGAATATATGAACATTGGAATGTCGGGCTATTTCCCGGCAGACGGTGACGAAGTAAGGCTTCGCTTTACCCTGTATTCCGGAGCAGATCTGGGTGTCGGGGATAACGGCGAAGTATGGGGGGACTGGTAATGAAAAAAAACAATTTAAAGAGACCGATCATTAACAAATTTATTATCGGGACCCTTTCTGCAGGACTTCTGGCAGGAGGGGCTGCACCAGAAACAGATGCGATCTTTGTCAGGGAAGTTTATGCAGCAGACAGCACAGAGAGTTCGGAAGGGGAAACGCTGGCAGAACCATCGGTACCCGCAGAACCTACCGCCGTTCCGGAGCCGACTGCAGAATCGGAGCCAACTGCCACTCCGGAACCAACCGCTGCACCGGAACCAACCGCTGCACCGGAACCAACCGCAGCTCCAGAGCCATCCGTTACACCGGAGCCTTCTGTTACACCGGAACCGACCGCTACACCAGAACCAACCGCAGCTCCAGAGCCATCCGTTACACCGGAGCCTTCTGTTACACCGGAACCGACCGTCACTCCGGAAGTTAAAAGCAGCAATGCGGATCTGAAAGAATTATATATATCCAGCTCCGATACCTGGGGAAAAGGGATCTTAAAACTAGATCCCGCATTAAACAAGGACCGTGACAGATACAAGGCGGTTTATGATGGGGAACGCCAGAGTCTGAACATCTGGCTGACAGCGGAAGAAGAACATGCCACGGTCAAGATCTATGCGCTGAGCGGAGTGAAGCATTCTACCGTGGAAAAAGATGAGACCATCAAAGAAAGCAACGATGGAAAGGGGCATGTTTACTGGAAAATCCATTTCGGAGACCAGGAAAAGGAAGCTATGGTCCGGGTGCAGGTAACCGCACAGGACGGCACCCGGAGGGATTATTACCTGACACTTGGGATTACGGACCAGACCCCGCCGGAACTGAAAAAGATCAGTGCCAGCAGGATATCCGTGGACCAGGCCTCAGTAGTATATAAGACCAGTGAAAGGGGACAATGCTATTACCGTGTTATAGAGGCCGGTGCGAAAGTACAGACCCCGGATACCTCAAAAGAGGGAAGAGAAGTACTGAAAGGAAGCGATACCCTGACCATTACAGGCCTGTCAGAAGGTGAAAAAGATGTGGTGATCGTGGTAAAAGACCTTGCAGGCAATGTAAGCAGTCCGATGGTGATCCGGATCCCTGATGTCAGAAAGAAGAATAACGGGACAGCGGGAAATGGGGGCAATGGAAATTCCGGTTCGATCGCCCAGAGACCCGGATATGGTGGAAATAAAAGTGAAGCCGGAGTCCCGGGCAAAGGCAATAATGGGGAAGGATCCCTTACAAATCTGAAAACGGTTGGCGGAAAAGGTACGGCATCCGGAAAGAACGGATTGGATAGCACAGACGAAAACAAGGAAAAGAAACTGACGGCTTATGCAGGTACGAAGAAAAAAGGCTCTGGTTCCGGTACATCAGGTGAAAAGAAAAGCAGCAAAAAAGCGGATGCCGTAAAAGACAAAACAAAAGAGAAAACAGAAGAGTCATCCACAGAAGAACTGACTGAAAGCAAAGAAAAAGAGACTACATCCGGGACAGCATCCGCTTCCTCCAAAAACGAAGGAAAAAGTATCCCGGAACTGGTAGGAAGTAAAGTAACAGACACCTGGACGCACATGAAACTCTTTACCAGGATTCTATCCTTATTTGCACTGGCAGGAGTTTTGTACCTGCTCTTATGGACAGGAGCGAGACGCAGTTTCAGAAAAATAAAAAGCAGGAATCCACTGCTTCAGCAGTAAAAAATCCAAAAGGGAGGTAAACATCAGATGAAAGGAAGACTAGGAAAATGGCTAGCAGTCCTTCTGTCGGTGAGCATGCTGGCAGGGACAGCTCCGGTCTATGGAGCCGACATATCCATGGAAAGTGATTTTTCTTCCGGGGCAGCAGAGACGGAAGCACAGCCGGATGTCCAGGAAGGGACAGAGATCACAGAAGAGCCGGGAGACAGTGACGTGGAGATCACCGAAGAACCGGAAACAGAGCAACCAGAAGATGCGGAATTCTCAAAGGGGGAATTTAACGGCGAGGATCAGGAGGAACTGGTCATGGACGGCTCTGACGATGAAGATTCTGCAGAACTTACCTTTGAGGATGCTCCATTTGCCGGGGAGAACAGTACGAAAGAATATCTCAAGGATCTCAGTGTGTATTCCGGCTATGGCGTTAAGGATCCTCTGGAGATCAGCCGCAGGGAAGATTTGGATGAAACTTATGGCGGGAAAACCTATACCGTTGAGATCGGATCCAGTTATAATTCTACCGGATTTTATGTAACGGCAGATCTGGGGGCCGATGCGCCGGAGGGATCAACGATCCGGTTATCTGCCTGCGATCTTGATGGAAAGACGGTTGAGAGTGAGATCATTGCAACCGGATATACCGATGGAAAACGTTATAATTTTTCAAATGTTTTTACAAAAGATAATGGAAAAAGGGCTGTTTACACAGTAACAGCCGGTACAGCCACAGACAGCCAGACTTACAAGATCGTAGTGCTCCGGAGGCTGGATCTTTCCATGATCGGCTGTTACCTTCCCTCGGACACGGACATGGCCAAAAACCTGATCTCAGAATTTGACAGTGCCGGTATCACCAGGGATTATGATGTGACAGTGGGTGAGAATACAGAATCTGTAAAAGTTTCTGCAAAAGCCTTTAATGACAAGTGGTATGGCCTTACCGTAAATGGACAGGCAGTATCCGGCAGCAATGCCATTGAGATCCCACTTGACGGTTCTGAGACCAGGATCACTTTCCAGATGAACGAAGACGGGACTTATCAGGATCCGGCTTATCAGGATATCACTTATACATCCACAGGCACCTATACGATCACCGTACATAAAAAAGCAAAGTCCTCGATCGCTTTTGTAACAGATCCATCGGATGCAGTGGTCAGTGTATATGATTCTAAAGGGGAGCGTGTGGAACCTTCCAAAGATGCTTCTGTGTATGATTCTCTTTATTACGGGGATGAGTATACCTGGAATGTGTCACGACATGGATATATCTCCAGAAGAGAGAAGTTTACGGTAGGTGAGGAAACAGAGATCCAGGTAAAACTGGAACAGCAGACGGCAACGCAGCCAGAGATCACGGATAATGACTGGAGCAGTTACCGGAACAGTGAAACAAACAACGGGATCACCAATACCTCCACGCCGGCAAGCAAGGATACAACGGTGCAGAAATGGTCCCTGCATCTGGATGCAAAGGGATGGGATGCAGCACTTACCCCTCCACTGATCCTGGGCGGCTATCTTTACGTGGCATCCGGACAGTTCATCTATAAAATAGATAAAAATACCGGGGATATCGTGCAGACCAGTGAACAGATGCACGGAAATATGCAGTATGCCATGATCCCGCTTGCTTATGCGGAAGGAATGCTTTTTGCACAGATCGGCGGCGGACAGATCCAGGCACTGAGTGCCACTTCTTTAAAATCCCTCTGGATCAGTGAGAGCCTGGGAGGCCAGACACTTTCCCCGATCACCTATAAGGATGGATATATTTATACCGGAACCTGGACTTCGGATACAACCCCTGGTTCTTACTTCTGCCTTTCTGTTACAGATGAAGACCCGTCAAAAGGTGATGAGATAAAATACTGTACCTGGAAATATAACCATAAGGGCGGTTTTTACTGGACAGGTGCTTATGCGTCCGAAAATTATCTGGTGTTTGGTTCTGATGACGGGGCCGGTGATGCCTATACTTCTATCCTGTATTCAGTTAATACGCACACCGGACAGCTGATCGACAAGCGCACGGACATGATCGGCGATATCCGATCCACCATTGTTTATAACAACGGATATGTTTATTTTACGACCAAAGGCGGCTATCTCTACCGGGTTGCCATGAATGCAGATGGTACTTTCGGTGCAGTGGCAAGCTATAACCTGGGCGGTGCGGCAACATCCACACCGGTCGTCTATAAAGGAAGAATCTATGTAGGTGTCTGCGGAAACGGCGGACAGTACAATGCGGATGGGGGACACCATTTTGATGTCCTGACAGAATCTGCTTCCGGTCTTTCCCTTGCATATAAAGTTTCTATCCCGGGATATCCGCAGGCAGCACCGCTTCTTTCGACCGCTTATGAAAACCAGGACTTTAATGGAGATGGCCAAGCGGATGGACGTGTTTATCTGTATTTTACCTACAATGCAAAACCTGGCGGTATCTATATGCTGACAGATGAGCCGGGCCAGACTTCCGGAAAACCGAAAGAACTCTTCCGTCCGGTACTCGCACAGCAGGAGTACTGCATCAGTCCGATCTGCGTAGACAGGGATGGGACACTTTATTATAAGAATGACTCCTGTTATCTGATGGCACTGGAAACAAATGGAGCTTACCTTGACAGTGTATCAGCAGAAGCAGATACTGGCCGGGTCAACTGGGAAAAAGCATTCCAGCGTTCGGAAAAAGAGCATACCTTAAGGGTTGCTGAAAATGCTACAAAAGTGACCCTGACATTTAAAGCACCTGCCGGATGTACCCTGACTGTCAACGGAAAAGCTTCCAATGGAACTTATGTGGCAGATGTAAGATCCGGACAGGCAGATGTTACGGTTAAAACAACACTGAACGGAAAGAGCAGGGATTATATCTTCCACCTTACCAGCGGGCTTGGAAATTCCTCCCTGGCAAACCTGGTGGTAAGTACCAGCAATACTTTTACAGATACTTCAAAATATCTTACATTATCACCGGTATTTGACAGCACCAAAACCAGCTATACCGTTTCGTATCTTGCAGACAAAGAGGAAAATAAGGAAAAGTTCCTCCGCCTTTATGTGGAACCTTCAGATGGGGATGCCACGGTAACGGTACAGAAAGTAAAAGGTGTTGAGAAAGTATCCATGCCGGTTGTGGCAAACGGAAAAACGAAACGTGTAAATGTATACTGGGAAACAGATGCAAGCGAAGCACAGGTGAAGATCACGGTAACAGCTGCCGGAAGCGGAAAAACAGACTATCTTCTTACCATACAGCGGAAAGAAAACGTTCCGACACCAACACCTACAGAAGTACCGGAGGTGTTCGGACCATGGAAAACGATCTCTGCAGCCACGGTATTTTCACCGGCTGTACAGATGCGTACCAGCAACAAGGGCCGCGAGGAAAAGAGGACCGTCGGCAAAAAACTGACACCTACGATCAAGGTAACGGCTACCCGCATTAAGCTGAAAGTAAAACAGTCTACGTCCAAAATAAAAGTTTCCAGACTTGCAAAGGGTGATTCCGTTAAAAGCTGGACTTCCAGCAATAAGAAAATCGTTTCTGTAAACAGCAAGGGAACGATGAAAGGCTTGAAAGCCGGAAAAGCCAAAGTGACAATTACACTGGCCAGCGGCAAGAAACAGGTCATTTCCATTACTGTGCAGAAAACAACGGTAAGAACAACAAAGATCACCGGACTGAAATCAAGAGTGACCGTTGCAAGGAATAAAAAACTTGCGCTGAAACCGGTCATCAGCCCGATCACTTCCCAGGAGAAAGTTACCTACAGTTCTTCGAATAAGAAGATCGTGACGGTAAATTCCAAGGGTGTGATCACCGGAAAGAAAAAGGGAACAGCCTATATCACAGTGAAATCTGGAAAGATCCGTAAAAAAGTAAAAGTAGTTGTTAAAAAGAAATGATTTAAGCAGGAGCTGCCTTTCATGAATACACATGGAATGGCAGCTCCTATTTTTTGAAATTATATAATATTTATATTAAAATGTAGTGATAATAATAAAAATATGGCAAAAAAATCACCTGAAGATCAGAACGAAATTCCCTTTTTAGAAAAGTTTATGGTGTCACAAACGTATGATATATTTCGCTTCGGAGGTGAAGAAATAAAAAATGATGAAGTTGGCATACAAAGAATGCTGCAAAATTTCTCAGGACTTTTAACAGAAGAACAAATTCGGGAGAATATGAAAAAATATAATCTCCCTAAAATGTTTGAATTATGCATGTATGATTTGGAATCGGAAAGATGTCCCCAAATTAGAGTATAAGGCATTACTGAAAAAATCCAGAGTTCTCCTATTGCACAAATAAATAAAGCCATGCATGCAGTCTTAAAATTGGATGGAGTAAAAATCAGTCAGGTGTGGTAGCCTGGCTGATTTTGGGGGAGAGCAGATTATAAAATTTTGAACTAATTTGTTGAGATATTTTTGTTATCTGCCTGGTAATCTTTCTCTTCAGTGTAAGTATCTATCAGTAATTTGAAGACATTATAGGCAGAAGCTTTTATGTCTGGAAGAAATTCAGAGCGGATTTTCTCTGGTGAAGTTTGATTTTGAAACAATCCGTTAAGTTCCAGTAATTTCTTTTGTACATATTCTTTGCTACAAACAAGAAACCATTGATCGACAACATGCTCTAAGGCATCATGATAAGCTTGGACATATAAATTAATACCTTTGGAAATAGTTTCGTAGGAGTCTGCTTTATCAGGAAAGTTCTTCTTAAGATATTGCAAGGCTCCGGCATTAATAGTGGGATTGGCACCAAACATACGGTGAGATAATGGACGTTCCGGCTCATCATGTCTCCATTCCTGAAGTGTTTCCAGATTAATATCATAATCTCTGATAATATCTGCATCTTCATCGGTATAACCGCGATCCAGAAAATCCTTTTTAGCACGTTTCAAGCGTTCATCATTGGATATGGAATTGCATTGCCAAAGCAAATATATAATAGCGTAACTTTGCGGCGGTGCTATGATTCGAACGATATCATATAGGTGTTGTTTACCGTATCCAGTAGCAATGGTATTATTGAGCACGTTGAGGGGAAAGACCAGTTCAGAATGATGTACACCATGATCGTAAGGAGACATTGTATCGATCCAGTACTCAATAATTTTGTCCATGTTGTTTGGTGCAGAGCGATAAGCAGAAGCGTAAATTTCTTTATACTGTTCCCATTTTTCATAGACACTGTAATCATCAGGGAAAAGCTCAGCTAGTCTGCGGCGGGCTTGTCTTATAAGTGGCTCCTGTTTATTTACTTCTATCATATCCTTATTTTTCCTCCTGTTCCCAGATTACTGTACCGTTACGTGCCTTATAAATATAGGAACTGTTCTTGTTTGAATCTTGCACATCACAATAATTGCAATTGATCACGGTGAGAGTATCAGGTCCGTATTTATCATTTATGGAATTTATCGCTTTGTGGATTTTTCCTATTTTGGCCTGGTGCATTTCCTTAGTGTAAGAATCATCAAATAATACGGCCAAATTGATACAGGACAGATCAGTTTCAAACTGAACGATTTGAACGACGTGTCCTTTATACAATTTGATCAACTTTGGGATGATTTCGTCTAGAATCTGCTGTACAGGAAGACCAGTAGCAAGGTGCTCGTATGCAGTTTTATTTTTGACTATTAATTCCTGAGAAATTTTCGCAAGCTCTACAGGATTAATGGCCTGATATGTTTTATGACTTTCCATTTCCCGGCCTTCTTTCTATTGCATCGGCAATTTTAGAAAAATGATTTTCGATTTCTACTTGTCCGGTCAGATATTTAAGAGAAGAGTCGGACAAATCTAAGTCGAACCATTCTTTTATGTTTGCATGAACAGCTGACGAATCCATGCCAGTGCGCAAAAGACGGAGCGCAGTGTCTTTTGCATATTTTTCTATTACTTTTTGTTCACAAAATCTTTTGGCCTCTAGCTTCCAACCGACGATTTCTTCGTATCCAATTTCTGAATCCTGAAAAAAATCATAGACAGGATGGCTGTTGCCACCATGATTGCAATATATATCCTGAATCACTTCACATGCTTTGTCTCGGCGGCCGCGGAGGTAAGCAGCTTTTTCATTGTCAGTCATTCTTTTCACCTCTCTTTTATTAGGGGCATATGCATCATTCATAGTCGTCTTCTTCATCGTCCAGACTTTCAAAGATCTGTTGGAAAACATTACCGGAAAGAATGTCTCGGCATGCTTTGAAACCTTCCCAGAAAGCGAACATATCAACAGCACTGACAACATTCATGACAAGGCTTTCTACATAGGGATAATTGGATGTTTTGGATGTCAGGAGAGCAATTGTCTGGTTAATATATTCCTGCAACGCTGCAGAGTAATTTCTCCGGCAGCAGTAGTCATATATAGCCACTAGCAAGTCAGCGTTATCTTTCTGGTAAACTGGATCTTCGTAAGTTGGCTCTTCATAAGTTGATCCCGGATGTTCGGGATAATTAATGCGTTTCGTCATTTTGTACAAGACCTCTCTTTCTTGATTTGTAAGAAAATGGTATCACAAAAGTAGTTGAAAATGCAGTGTTTCTAATAAATTTGAGCATTTTCAGCACTTTGTATTTTAGGGATACATTTTGGAACATAAATTTTTTACATTTGAATTTTTGTGCATATTAACTAAAATTCAGGTTTTTTGGAATTTGTATAGGGTGTTCAAATTCGGAGGTGCAGAATTATGGAAAAATTGTTTATGTGATACAAAGAAATATATGTTTATATGGAAAAGAACGGATTGAACGAAAATGTCAAGATATTGTTCAGGGGTTTTGGCGATTTTCCAGAAGATAATTTTTGTAAGATGCGTCAATGGAATATATTAGAACATATGTTTATAATATGCAATATCAGATCTGATAAAACGTTCACTTAGGAACTGGTAGATATTAGTTCCACATTCAAAAGTTCTTAGCTCAAACGTCTTCCATACTTTCCACCCCTTGGAGACGTTTGAAGTTAAGAATAATCATTTAGGACAGTCTGTCCAGTTTTTTCATTAAGTTTGATTGTTTATTAAGAAAGAAGGCATTTGCATGAGAGAACAGGATATTATGTATTTAAGTGAACTGATAGAAAACAGAATTATCAGTTACTGTATTAAGGAAGAAGGAAGTCTGCAGGAGCATCTAAATATAGGTGAAGAACTGGCACACAGAGCAATGATTCAGGCATTACATAATATAGTAGGAAGAGGCACTTCGAGTCAGTCCATAAAACAGCTGCGGAAATTATGTATTACAACAGATAGCTTTGATGGATGCAGTTATCCTCTGGAAGCAATTCTATGAATAAACAATTGCAGTATAAAGGATATAGCGGTGATGTAAATTACGATCCAGAAGGAAAGTATTACTACGGACAGATTCAAAATATTTCTGCTGCTGTAGGTTATGATGGAAATAATCTCTTGGAATTAGAAGAGGACTTTCACACAGCTGTTGATGATTATATAATTTTGATTTCGCAATTATAGGGCGGCCAAAGAGCCGCTTATATAATATAGATAATGTTCGGAAAAGTGTACTTTTGCGGATATTACCGGAAATGTCTCATAATACATATTGGAATGTCCATAAATGTCTGATTGAACTATTTATGGATGTCCGCGAGTTCAAAGACATTTCTGAACACATTTTCAAGGAGGTTCTATTAGCACTAATGTAAAGTTACTAACGAATGTACATACTACAACTGAATACAGAACTTATTATTATGCAAGAGTGTCCAGTACAGGTCAAAATCTGACCAGACAGCTGGAAGCGTTTCACAAACTGGGGGCAGAGGAACGTGAGATTATTACTGATAAAGCTTCGGGAAAAGACATCGGTCGTCCGGGATATCAGGCATTAAAAACAACATTGCTTCGGTCGGGAGACACGTTGATTGTTACATCATTAGATCGACTGAGCAGAAAGAAAGAAGACATAAAGGCAGAATTACAGTATTTTAAAGAGCATAATATTCGATTAAAAATACTGGATATTCCGACTACATTAATTGACCCGCCAGAGGGACAAGAATGGATATTTGATATGGTACTTAATATTTTGATAGAGGTGATGTCTTCTATTGCGGAACAGGAAAGAGTGACCATACGAGAACGACAACGGCAGGGAATAGAAGCATTGAAACATACTTCGGCCTGGGAAAACTATGGACGACCAAATTTGAAGATACCGGAGAATTATCCAGAGGTAATGCGTAGATGGACAAGTGGTGAGATAACCGCAGTAGCTGCGATGAACATGACTGGTATCAAACGAACAACGTTCTATAGATTAGCGGCGAAGTATAAAAAAGGAGAACTGAAGTTATGATAAACAAATTCTTCTATTATCATAGGAAGAAAAATTATTCAATCTCTATCAGTAAGGATCCAATTGAAGGCGGCTATACAGTAGCAATCCCAGACTTGCCTGGTTGTGTAACCTGTTGTGAGAAATGGGAAGATATTCCTGTTATGATTGAAGATGCAAAGAAGTGTTGGCTGGAAGCTATGTTGGAAAATGAATTAATGCAGGAAAGGGACAGAAATAGATAATCTGTCCCTTAAAAATTGTCCTGACCAAAGGTGGGAGTTGGAATTTCTCGTCCTGCTGCACGTACAGTATCAATCCATTGTTTGATTACGAGTTTGGCATTTTCATAGGCTTCATTAGGAGTTTTTCCATCAGCCATGCAGCCGGGGAGATCAGGAACGGAAACGATATAACATTTGTCAGTGGTTGAGTATTTGAGAATAACCGAGTAATCCATAAAATAAAAATCTTCTATAATATAGTATTTGCAATTTATTCAAGTATAACATATCATTAAACAAAAGAACATATAGAATTGCCAGGAAACAACTGAATAAGATGGGAGGAAGGTTGTATGGTAGATTACAGAAACTGCACGGATGATATGTTCAATAGAGCGATGGCGATGAAAAATAAGGATGTTGATAAAATCCCTACAAATTATCTATACATATTATATACAAAGTATAAAGCAGAGGCGGTAAAGTTGAAGGCCGTAGATCAATTAAAAGCAGCGAAAGCAAGGGAAAGAAAACAGAAATACTGGAAAGAGTTATATAGAAGAAAAACAGAATAGAAGATGAATGCATTGAAGGCCTGGTAGAAATACCGGGCCTTTAGTAAGTGCCTTATAATGGGCCAATGTCATATCCAAACTCTTTCAGAATCTCTTTGCGCATATTTTTATAACAGATGTCCAAAGAGAAGGAATCGGAATTAGAGGCTGAAGATATAGCTTTTTCTAATCTCCTGGAATATGAAATAGCATAGTCAGGATATTTTATAAATAAATTAGTAGTAATATTTTCCAGTTCAGGACCTATCTCCATTCGACGTAGCTGAATACTATTAAAGATTTCTTGAGTCATTAAACAGGGATCATCTAAAGCGTTCCATTGTTCATGGTTTAAATAGTTTATTTCTGCAAATAAATCATCAAATTTTTGCTGTTGATCTGGGGCCATATTTTCTATATTAAATAGTATTTTTTTACACATAATTATATTTCTCCATAGTGTAAGAAGTAACAGTAGATAAATTACAGTCGATATCTAACAACTTATATTTTAATTGTAAGTTGTATATTCTGATAATGTCAATAGAAATATTGAATTATTGGAGGTTTTTGATGAGAGATATTGATTATGGGACTGTAAGAATAAAATTAAATGAACTGATAGAGCAGCAGGGGATAAGCAAGAATAGGCTTGCACATAGAGCAGAGATGCAACGTACACAGCTTAATCAGTATTGCAATGGAGAAGTTACCAGACTTGATATCGCAGTTCTGGCACGTTTGTGTTGCGCATTAGATTGTAAGGTAGAGGATTTGTTGGAGTATGTTCCACCGGAACAGGAATAAATTTTATAAAGAAATAAAAGAGACTTCAGGTTAATGCCCTGAAGTCTCAGAGTGTAAATAGTCAGGTGTTGAGCTTTACGGCTCAGCACTATTTTTTTGTCTAAATCTACCTGTAACAAAACAGAAAAATTGGAATGTTTCGTATAGGGAGTGCTATTAATGGTTATTTACAAATAAGCATAAAAGAGAATCTAATTGTTTTAATATTTCTTCTGATTTAGACATAGTGTTGCTGGAAATTTCTCCATCATTTTTTAAATAATTGAGAATGTCATTGTAAGAAGAATCGTATTCTTCCATAGAAATAGATCTATATTCATGTAGTAAATTAACGATTTCTTTATTTTTATACATTTCTTTTAGGAGTGGTCGTATCGCCGAAATCATTTGATTATTGGTTTGGGTTAATTCATAGTGGCTTAAATCATCAATATATGTGTCATATGTTATATCGGTATCGCTAGAGTTCAAAAGAGTAGAATTTTTTTCTTTTTCAGAAGTGTTCATATTGTATCCTCCGTAAAAATAATCATTGATTGTATTATAGCATATTTATACAGAAAAAGATGGATTTGTTTGGATTAGGTAGAGTTATTTGAAAAAATAAAATTAAAAATTATCTCAAGTGAGATTTCTAATAAAAATGAGCCAATGGACTCAAATATACATATTTAAAAATGAAACATCGAAGAACAAAACACACGTATAATTGAATACAAAAAGAACAAAAAAATGATTGACGTATACAAAAAAGTGTGATATGTTTATTACATGAAATGAATAAGTAGAAGGGGATGAGAAAAGGGATGGAAGAATTTGAAAGATATTATGTTAATACAAAAGAAAGAGTTCTTAGGGATGTGAAAAAGTCATTGGTGACATATTCACCTAAAATAGAAACATATTATAGACATTCTCATTTTTTTGCAGAAGAATTTAAAAGGTATTCTACAGAATTTTGTAATCGTATTGAAAAATCTGTTTTACCTACGCCTCTACCGGATGAATGGGAATTTCAATGGTATATGACAGAGTTTGAAGCAGAACTAGAACTAAAACATACAACACCAATTGGAGAAGTAGATCAAAGCTATGTTCTTATAACAGTAAAACCTAGGATGTTAAATACGGAAGAATATGCATTACGATGCGATACAAATGTTCGTACGATTACTCAATGGATACGTAGAGGAAAATTAAGAGCTGCATATAAAGCGGGAAATGAATGGAGAATATCAGCATTAACCGAGAAACCAGAAAATAGGGGATATATAGATTCATATTATAAATGGGAGGAAGTATTGGAAGGTTTACCGGATGAATATAAATTCTTAAATCAGTTTGGGTCAGTAGCAATTAGAAAAAGCAATGAAAGTTCGGATAAATATGAAGTAAAGTTTACAGAGCGCGATAGTGCGGATGGGGGATTTTCAGATTACATCGTAAAGACATATGGAAATGAAGAAAGAGAAAAGTTGGAAATTGTATTGATAGCTAATCGGAATATAGAGTATATACCGGAATTTCCGCATTCTATTATGGGACAAATATACTCTTCCGCAAACATAAGATAAAATTTTAAATTATAGGAGGAAACTTTATGGTAGCACTGGTGCAGATTAAAGTTAAGAGATATGGGCGGTTGTTTGATGTAGAAGGAAATATAAAAAATGATCTTTTCGAAATTAGAGGATTGTGGATGAAGCCATTAAATCCTAAAAAAAGTGATAAGCGAGAAACAATTTATCTTCCGACTGAAGAAATAATGACACAGATAACCAATGCTGTGTGGAAACTATACAATATTAAAATATCAGATATTGTATGGAAAATGCATAGTAGTGAACATAATCGGAAAATTGCATAAAAACCTCAAAGTACTACCAGCACCAGGATCTTAGAGATACCTATCGCAGGAGCCAATTATCTAGTCAGTAAAGTACTGACTGTGAATGGTTCCTGCGTTTTTTTTACAAAAAATAATAAAAACGAAAGGAGCAGTGTAGAACACTGCAAAGGTAACAGTTATGACAAAGAAAATCATTAACGGCAAAAAGTACGACGTAGAGACAGCAAGACTTGTTGACAGATGGACTTATGGTAATCCGAGCGACTTTTACTACCAGGATGAAATGCTTCTGTGTAAGAAGACAGGGGAATATTTCCTCTATGCGCAGGGTGGGCCATTATCTGATTACCGTACCTATTCAAGTCCAACCTCTTGGGGAGGTGGAGAAGATATTATCCCGTTCACCTTATATCAGGCAAAATGCTGGGCCATGGAGCATATGGATGGTGATGCATACGAGGCAGAATTTGGTGAAGTAGAGGAATAACTATTAATCAGTAAAAAACAGAAAGGATAGCGTATAGCGCTAAACAGGTAAGGATTATGAAAAAAATCATTAATGGTAAAAAGTATGACACAGCGACTGCCAGACTCGTTGGTAAATGGCTGTATGGTAATGGCAAAAGGGATTTTTATCTCCAGCATGAGAAACTTTTCTGCAAAAAGACAGGGGAGTATTTCCTTCATGCAAAAGGTGGTCCATTGTCTGTGTACCGCACTTACTCAGGACCTAATTCCTGGGGAGGTGGCGAAGTTATAATTCCCTATACATTAGGAGAGGCTCAAAAATGGGCTATGGAACATATGGACGGCGATGCATACGAGGCAGAATTCGGTGTAGTAGAAGAATAGCCAAATAGCCGCCCAAAATCATTCGGATAGATCCAAAATAGAAAAACAGTGCACAGCACTAGAAAGAGGTAACGGATATGAAGAAAATCATCAACTATAAGAAGTACGACACAGAGACAGCTAGAGTTGTCGGAAACTGGATTAGTGGAAGTAAAGAAGAAGATAACTATAGGGATGAGACTCTCTATTGTAAGAAAAATGGAGAATATTTTCTCGATGACAAAGGAGGAATGTGCTCTGATTATCATACAGCATTCTGGATTGACTATGATTGCGAGCATGGTGATTGGGAAGAACTGATTCCATTTAGTAAGGAAGAAGCCCAGGAATGGGTTATGATGCATATGGATGGAGATGCATACGAAGCTGAATTTGGTGAAGTAGATGAGTAACATGAGGATAGAAGTGTAGAAAGGAGCACAGCATGAAGAAAATCATCAATTATAAGAAGTATGATACAGAAACAGCAACAGAAATCGGTGCATGGTCCCAGGGAATAGCAGGCACATTTGAGTATGTTCATGAAAGTCTTTTCCGTAAAAATAACGGGGAGTATTTCCTGCATGGAGAAGGTGGTGCGGCATCAAAGTATCAGGAAAAGATAGGCACTAATTTATGGCGTGGCGGATCGGTGATAATACCGTTAACTCCAGACGAAGCAAAGGCATGGTGTGAAGAGCAGATAACATACGAAGAATAAAAAAAGAGGGGAGATTTCTTTCATTTGAGGAATCTCTCCTTAAAGTGAATAAAAACGATAGGTGTAATAATGAAAAAAGTAAAATTGAATAAAAAACAGCAGCAGGCAGTAGATCTGATTTTGTCAGGAGTTAATGTATTCTTGACTGGTGATGCCGGAACCGGAAAGACAACAGTAGTTCAACAGTCTGTTAAGGCATTGGAAAAAGATGAAAAGAATGTGCTGATCGCAGCGACAACAGGAGTTGCAGCTGATAATATTGGTATGGGCGCAGTGACAGTACATAAGGCATTTGGACTCGGGATCGAATTTGAAAAGTACAAAGATGCTCCTGGTTTTCGATCTTCTTACTTACAGGAAGCGGATGTTGTAATTATTGATGAGATTGGCATGTGCAGATTCGATTTGTTTTCTGCAATTGTGAAAAATATAATTGCAGAGAATAACAAACGATTAGAACCTGGATATTCATGTAATGGAAAAAAGAAGAATGCTGTACAGCTTATTGTTGTAGGTGATTTTTTCCAGCTTCCACCAGTCATAAAAAAAGAGGATCGAGAAATTTTGGTAGAAATGTACGGAACAGAATATGAACCAGGGGAAATATGCGAGCGTGGATATGCATTTTTTTCAAGGGCATGGAAAGAAATGGAGTTTCATTGCGTAAAGTTAGAAGAAGTTTGCCGACAGAAAGATGCAGAATTTCTTGGTATTTTGAATGATATAAAATATGGTAGGAATCTTCAGAATGTGATTGCATATCTGGAAAGCAATCAGAGTAGTGATCTGATGGAAGAGGCTCCTTATCTTGTTGGAACGAATGCAAAGGCAGATAAAATCAATCAGGCACACATGAGAGCTTTGGATGAAAAAACAGAAAAGAAATTTTGGGCTATTATTGAGGGCGATGTGACTTATGAGGATATTAAAAATATAAGTTTTGCGAAACAGTCCCTGGTAGTAAATGTTGGTGCAAAAGTGATGCTCACCGCGAATGATGCAAATGGCGAATATGTGAATGGCACCATGGGTACAATAATTGATATCAGCAAGGAAAGAGGAGACGCAACCTGTATACAAGTTCTTACAGATAAAGGAAAGAAGGTTGATGTATACAGATATGAACGAGAAATTGAGAGACAGGATATAGAAGAAAGCAAAGAAAAAGACAAAAACGGTGAAACTGTTATTGTCAAAAAAATTGTTAGAAAAATAGTAGGATCCTTTAAACAGTTCCCAATTAAGATCGCATGGGCGATGAGTATCCATAAATCTCAGGGACAAACCTTTGGACAGGTTAACATTGATCCGCGTTGCTGGGATTCCGGACAGTTTTATGTGGCAGTTTCAAGAGCAGAGTCTGTAGCGGGAATCCACTTTATGGCTCCTATAATGAAACAGTATATTCGGACATTATCAGATGAAGTGATTAAGATTTTGAGAGAAAGTTTGTATTCGATAATATAATAAAAAGCATAATTATTTCGACCGGACAGTGTATCCAGCATTTCAGAAACTCTTGGCAGGGTATAACAAGAAGATTTTCTGACTTCGAAATAGTTATGCTTTTTGTTTGTAGATATAAGGTGTGCATGAATTTGAAGATGTTGATTAAATTATGGATACATTTCCAGAAATTAATAGGGCAATTGTCCTTTTTGTGAAAATATAGTTGTTGACCCAAAATCTGCATGCTACAATAAATTTATAAATAATAAAAGGATTTCCAAATGATTTCTATTAATCCAGACGATATCATGAAGAATTATGCAATTTTCCAGAATATTTTGGCTAAAACAAAGAAAGATGGTGAAGTGGTGATTTCAAAAGAAGATGTTTTAGATAGGGAAGCTTTTGTTAAACAGATAGTAGATTTAGCTATGGTACTTTCAGAAAAACATAAAAATTGTTGCTTTGCTATTGAGGGAGAATGGGGAAGCGGTAAGAGCTTTGTGTTGGAAAACATACAAGAATGTCTTCAGCCAGAACAATCAGAGGAAACTGGTGCTGATCGATTCTTTGTTGTTCGGTATGACTGTTGGAAATATGATTATTATGAAGAGCCAATAGTTGCAATTATTTCTGTACTAAGGGATCAGATAGATCAGTATATCAATTTATTGACTGATGACGCTAAAAGGGTATTATTAGAGACTGTTAAGAATACAATAACAAAAATTGCGGTTGAGGCAATAAAAGCAAAGACGGGAATTGACATGGATGGTGTTGGTGAAGTCCCAGAGGGGGATGTAAAAATATATGATAAATATTTTGGTTTCCAGAAAGTAGTTAAAAAAGTACAGAATCAAATTGAGAAAATATCACAAACCCAAACAGTAGTCATCATGGTTGATGAATTGGACAGATGTTTACCTTTATATGCAATTAAAGTTTTAGAACGTATTCATCATGTATTTAATGAGATAGAAAATGTAGTAGTTATAGTTGCAATGGAGAAAAAACAAATCAGTAATTCATTACATCAAATCTATGGGGATGAGATGGATGTTGACCGATATTTGAAAAAAATAATTGCATTCAGCTTTAAACTTGACAATGGATCTGCGCATAATTTTATTGAGAAATACGCAAGTTATATGGAGATGTTTGATATTAAAGAAAGGGATGGGCTGGAAGAATTTCTTAAAGAAATTACTGCCAATATAGATATTCGTACACAAGAAAAAATTTTTGAGAAAGCGGAAAATCTACATAGATTGTTGGCAACGCAAGAAAAAATGGATAGTGGCATTCTGGCATTTGAAATACTTACCCTGTGTATAAAAGAAAAACTGTCTGTAGTTGATTTGAGATGGATAATTGATATGTCTGGCTATTCGAATGTTGAAAATAAAATTGGAAAAGAATATTTCAACACTATAAGAGAGCGTGTAAAATATATTATAAAGCATTCTTCAACAGTTAATGGCAAAATTGTCTGTAAAGCTGATAGTTTTATTGATAGAATGATTTTTATAATTGCTGGGTTAGACAACGTATATAAAAATAAAGTATGTGCAGAATTTTTTTGTGCAGATGAAGAAATAGAAAATGATTTGATTTTCTCGAGAAAGATTTATGAATTATTGAAAATATAGAGGAAAAACTGAGAGTGAACGTAGAATGGGAGCGAGGTGCTATAATGACCCTAGAAGAAATTCTTGCTGGAGAATCAAAGAATGTGGAGTTCAAGGAAAATCTACCGGAGAAAAGTATAAAATATATGAAATCCGTAGTTGCTTTTGCAAATGGAACCGGGGGCAAAATTATTTTTGGGATAGCTGATAAAACTAGAGAAGTTGTAGGTTTTGACAAGGAAGATGTGTTTAAGAAAATGGATGCAATTGCCAATGCTGTGTCAGATAGCTGTGAGCCGGCAATTATTCCGGATATCAGCTTACAGACGATTGATGGTAAAACGGTCATTGTAGCAGAAATCTCTGAGGGAAGACAGAGACCATATTATATAAAGGCTCTTGGCAGAGAAGGCGGTATATATGTTCGAGTTGCTGGAACAACACGCCTGGCTGATGAGTATATGGTAAGAGAACTGATGTTTGAGGGTAGCAATCGTTACTTTGACCAGGCTTTGTGCAGTGGTTTGACTATCACAGATGAAGAAATTGATGCACTTTGCAAATCTATGAAAGAACAGGCAGTCAAAAATGCACATACTGAAGGTCAGAAAGCCTCCATCAAAGATGTTGGTAGGCAGCAGCTTCGTTCCTGGGGAATTTTAATTGAGCGCGATGGAAAAGATTATCCGTCCAATGCTTATGCCATTTTAACAGGGCATGGCGGACTTCATGTTGCAACGCAATGCGGCGTGTTCAAAGGAACAACGAAAGCGGTTTTTGTTGATCGACGGGAGTACACCGGACCGCTTTGGGAGCAAATAGAGGAAGCATTTCAGTTTGTTCTGCGGAATATTCATCTGGGTGCAACTATTGTCGGCATTTACCGCCAGGATATTTATGAGATTCCACCGGACGCGATTCGTGAGTTAATCGTAAATGCAATGGTGCATCGCAGCTATCTGGATCATGGCATGATTCAGGTTGCGGTGTATGATAACAGATTAGAAATTACTTCACCGGGAAAACTGCCGATGGGACAGACTCTGGAGCGTATGAAAGAAGGTTATTCCAAAATCAGAAATGAAGCACTTGCACATGCGTTTTCCTATATGAATCTGATTGAACATTGGGGCAGTGGTATTCCTAGGATTATCGAGAAAGTAAAAGCTGCTGGACTGCGGGAGCCAGAGTTTATTGGTGGCGAAGTTGATCTGCGTATCAATATCTATCGAGGTCAGGTTGACGATACTGTTGATATTAATGACCGTAGCACTGCCGTTAAAATGCCGTTAAACCGCCGGAAAACCGCCGATAAAGTGCCGGTAAATGAACAGGAACAGCAAATTTATAAGTATGTGTTGGAAAATGTCGGCATTACAACAACGCAGGCGATGGAACTTCTTGGTATCAAACAGCGTAGAACCAGAGAAATATTGGGAAAAATGGTTGAGAGAGGCTGGTTGAAAAAAGAAGGTGCTTCACGAAGTACGATTTACGTAAAAAATACGGAAGTGAGATAATGTAGCATGTCTATAGTCAAAATAATATGAATCTTCCTCAACTTGGGGGGGATTTCAAAAAGAGACTTATCAGTTGATGCGTGACGGTGTATCTGACATGCACTGTATGAGTGATTTATATCTGGCTGAAGAATTGAAAGAAGAATATGATAGTAAAAACCTGTGACTTACCTGTGACAAGGAAAAAAACGGTAGCGGAAACCTCCTTTCTATGCGGGTTTAGGGGCAAGGGTGAAAGTTCGAATCCTCTAACGCACGTATAAAGCCTCTGGAATTGTTCCGGAGGCTTTTGTTTTGTGTTTCGGAAACAGGCGAAAAATTGTATTGACACTGGTAGTGGGCCAGAGTAGAATAAAAAAACAGAAAAGAAAAATTTTTGTAAAGCTGTTTGTCTGATACAAGCAGCTTTTTTCACAGGAAAAAGTAAACAACAATGAAAGTACAAAACACCTGAAATAGAGGTGAACCTATCAGGAGGAAAAAACAATGCCAGGATATCTGATCAAAGATACAACAAAAGAGGAACGTAAACAGATCGTGGAGGAATCCCTGGGAAATATTTCCGCGAACTGTGATGGCTGTATGGCGAGGCTTGCGGATATGTATCAGGATTATATTGACGGAAAGAAAGAGATCCGTGAGATCAATATGGAGTTCAATGCCAGGTATGTCCGTGGAGATATGGATAAAGAAGAAAAACGAAGCTGCCCGATGTAGCGAACGGAGATTAACAGAAGCATGGATCAAAATGAAGTAAAATATGATAAGCTGCTGAAGATCAAAACCACCGGTCGTGACGATTCCAGATCGGATCAGTACTGTTATCCATATGAACCAACGCCGTACTGTGTACTGGAACGGCTGGCGTATTGTGGATATCTGGGGAAAAAGAATCATCTGATCGACTATGGATGTGGAAAAGGCAGAGTGGATTTTTTTCTGGCGTGGCAGGTCAGATGCCGGACTACAGGCGTGGAGTACGATGAACGTATGACAAAAGCCGCAGAAGAAAACAGACAGCGGGCTGTTTCCGGGACAAAAACATCTTTTATACTGGAAAATGCAGCTCTTTTTCAGGTACCGGAATCCGCAGACAGATTTTATTTTTTCAATCCCTTTTCTGTGGAAATACTGAGAAGCGTCATCGGCCGCATCCGGGAATCCTGGTATGAAAAAACAAGGGAAATGCTACTCTTTTTCTATTATCCATCTGACGAATATATTTCATATCTGATGACCGTAGAGGAACTGGAATTCCTGGACGAGATCGATTGTCAGGATCTTTTCGACGGAAAAAATCCTAGGGAGAGGATATTGGTATTTCAGATGGGAGAGGAGTAAAAACAACATGATAAAACTGATCGCAACAGACGTAGACGGAACTCTTGTAAAAGACGGGACCATGACTATCAATCCGGAATATATGACAGTGATCCGGAAGCTGACTGAGCTGGGAATCACCTTTGTGGTGTGTTCCGGGCGGCAGTATGACAGTGAGAGGAAGCTGTTTGAGCCGGTGAAGGATCTGGTGTATTTTGTGTCGGATGGCGGTACGGTGATCCGGAAGAATGATAAGATCCTGAAGGTACATACACTTCCGGATGAGGTTTGGAAACGCATGCATCATATGGTGAAAGCAAAAATGCCGGAATGTGACTGCTTTATTGCCACACCGGAGTGCTGCTATGCGGAGAATGAGAATGGAAGGATGTTCCGGTGGCTGCGGGATTCCTATGGCTATGATATGAGAAAAGTGGACGATCTTTCTTCTCTTCAGGGAAAACAGGTGCTGAAATTCTCTGTTTATCACCCGGAACGGTGCGAGGAGCTTTGTGCACCGTATTTTACACCGGCATGGAGGGATAAGGTAACGTTGGCGGCTGCCGGAAAAGAATGGATGGACAGTACACCGCCGGAGGGCGAAAAAAGTACAGCTGTCGAATTTATCCAGAAACAGTTAGGAATTTCTTCGGAGGAAACCTGTACATTCGGAGATAACCTCAACGATATTGCCATGCTCCAGAAAGCGGGAATGAGCTATGCAGTAGCCAATGCCAGAGCGGAAGTGCAGACAGCAGCCAGGGAAGTATGTCCGTCATACAGTGAAGATGGAGTCCTACAGATCCTGAAAGGGATTGTTTCTGAAAGCGGAAAACAATAAAGATACATAAAATATGTGCTTTCGATAAAGAAAAGTCACCGGCCAGGGGTTGACTTTTAAAAACAATTCTGTTAAATTGAAAAAAATTGAAAATTTTAATTCCATGAGGGAGTAGTTCGCACGTAAGTGTGATTTGTCAACAGACCCGGTTTTTTCTGAAAAACCTGGCAAATCTTAAAGAATGAGACTCATGTATGCTTTGTTATATTTTATTGCAGCAGGGCATACATGGGTCTTTTTTATGTAACAAAAGAATGCCGGAAAGAATTTTTTCAGCAGGGCGGGCGACAATGAATCTCCGGGTTATGGGAAATAAAAAAAGAAAGTGAGAAGAAAAATGGAAAATCTGGTAAACAGTTCACCGCTGATCCTTGTGTTAGTTTTTCTTGTGATCGGCTTTGTGTTCCTGATGAAGGGTGCGGATTTCTTTGTAGAAGGAAGCTCCAGTATCGCAAAAAGGCTGAAGGTGCCGCCGATCATCATCGGCCTTACTATTGTGGCAATGGGAACATCATTGCCGGAAACTGCAGTCAGCGTTACAGCGTCACTGGTCAATAACAATGAGCTTGCGGTCAGCAATGTGGTAGGTTCCAATATTTTTAATCTGATGGTAGTTGTTGGAGTCTGTTCCATCCTGACGCCGATCCTGGTACAGAAGGAAACCATCCGGAGGGATATTCCGTTTTCCATGATCTGTGCGCTCCTTCTTCTGGGGCTTGGGATCCTGGCAGCAGGAGATACGATCGGAATGAGACTTGGTCATCTGGATGGAATGATCCTGCTGGGATTTTTTGCAGGCTATATTGTGGTAATGATCCAAAGTGCCATGAAGGCCAGGGCAGCAGGAAAAAATGTGGACATGGAAGGAATGGAAGAGCTGGAAGAAGAAATCGGCATCCTTTCCTGGCCGAAGAGCATCCTCTTTATTGTGGGAGGCGCACTTGCCATTGCCTTTGGCGGAGATCTTACGGTGGATGCTGCCAGCCGCATTGCCATTGATCTTGGAATGAGCCAGACACTGGTGGGACTGACCATTGTTTCCATCGGAACTTCCCTTCCGGAGCTGGTGACTTCCGTGGTTGCAGCCAGAAAGAACGAAGTGGATATGGCTGTGGGAAATGCGGTAGGCTCCAATATTTTTAATATCCTGATGGTTCTCGGAGTTGCATCTGCCATCAATCCGGTGGCACTGATCCGGGAAAATATTATTGATATTGTCATACTTATCGTGTTCTCGCTGATCGTGTGGATCTATGCGGCGACAAAGCAGAGGATCAGCCGGAAAGAGGGAATTTCCATGGTGTGTATGTACCTGATCTATGCAGGGTATATTATCTGGAGATAGCTGCTGTGGGCATGCAGTTGGCTCGACGTGGACAATAGTATCGTATAGAGTTTATACCAATGCAATTTATAAGAAAAGCTCCAACTGTATCAATATCGGGATACAGTTGGAGCTTTTCTGTAATTATACTCATTTGCACTCAGAAGAGAAAGCTTTTTTTGAAGATTCTTCTGAAGCGTTCTTCTGATGCGGGGTCATATCATCACTGTCCGTCATCAGATATTTCCGGACGGCAAAAAGAATGGCGATACCGATGATCCCGATCAGTGTCTGTACAGGATCGAGATGTTCCACGACCATCTGCCTTGCTGTTGCAAAAAGCAGGACTTCGACAACAGTCTGGGCGGAATGGCGGCAGAGCATTTTTACAAACTCCACACCGACTACAAGGGACAGTGCCTGCGACAGGAAACTGGTAAAAAAGCTGGTGTCCATATCCATGACGGAGGTACCGGCAGTTGTAAGGATCAGTCGGAGTCCGGACAGTGCGATCACGATAATGATCACGATGGATAACACGATCTCTGTGTAACGGGCTGTGTTGTATATCAGTTCATTAAAATGCTTGCGGATATTGTGGTTAACGGCGGTTCTGTCTTTCATGGGAAGTTATCCTTTCTTTTTCGCAGAAGCGGGATGATCGATAAAACGGGTTGCAAAATAGCCGAATACGCAGGTGATGACAACCATACATGGCAAAAACAGCCAGAAGCGCTGCTGGCTCATGGTGTTGAACCATGGAGCATTGGCCTGCAGGATTATAATGATGGGCATATGCCACAGATAGATCCCGTACTGGTTCCGTGCCACGAAATACAGTGGACGCAGAAACCTGAAATCCATTTCCGGCAGGAGGGAGAATCCCACAAGTAGTATACTGAGCAGGACCGCCAGGATGGAATGGGCCGGATAACCGGAGGGAGCTGTGCCATAAAGCCCGTGACTGTGATAATAAAAGATCCATACCAGGATCAGTGTGGCGCTTGCAATAGAAACCGGAAGTCCAAGCTTCAGCCGGTAATCCTGCGTACGATCTCCGGTCTGTTTCCAGAAAGCGGCAGCAGCCATTCCCAGCACGAAATTATCCAGCGCAGAGAATACCTGACGCTCGTATACAAAATATACAGAGGTATCTGAAATACCGGAAGCGTGGAGATAACGGACGACTGCGAACCGGCAGATAACAGTGAAAACAATGGACACAATGGCAGAGGCGAGCCAGTTTTTCCGGACAGCCTTATAAAGGAACGGGGCGATCAGATAAAACTGAAAGATCACGCCCATCGTCCACAGCGCACCATTGATGGAACCATGAGTCACCGGGGAAAAGTTCTCCGTGAACGTATAGTACGCAAGGATGTGACGAAGTCCCTCATTGCTGAACATTTGCGTGGACATAAAGATCAGAAGGACCGTGATACATACATAATATTGGGGCATAATGCGGATACAGCGCTTTTTCATAAAAGCCCGCCAGCCGGGGAGACAGCCTCGCGACTCCGAAGAAGAAAGGGAAAGATAAATCCCATATCCGCTTAACAGGAAAAACAGTGTAACTCCTACTTCACCTCCAAGAGTCAGAAGTGTGTGGATGGCTGTATGCGACTGCCATGGCTGCCCGGACAGAACGTAGCAGTGATACAGCATAATGTAGAGAATCGCCCCCGCACGGAGCAGATCGATATTTTTGATACGCTTCATAAATAAATCCTTTCCTGAAAAAAATAAGTCTGCCCCATGACTGAAACAGGCAGACAGAGATAGGTTCAGTATAGCATGAACGTGGGAGATTGGAAAGCTGTCGGAGAGAAAATTTACTATTGCAAAAGCGAACATAAGTTTGTATAATGGAAAATATAAGAAACGAACATATATTCGTAAAAGAGGAGCGTGAGAAGTGGTGGACATCGAAGAAAGAACACCCGACAGAAAAGCAATACGAGTACATTGCCCGAGTTGCTCCAACAGCAGATTGTTCGATCTGACAGGTGACTGTTCCGGAATCCTCCGGATCAAATGTCCCAGATGCAGAAAAGAGGTGGAGATACAGCTGGCACATTGCAATGAACAGCAATACAGAAGGCAGATCTTTTATTACAGAACACATAAGAGATAAGAAAACCACATAAAAACTGAGTGAGAAGCCGGCCGGCAACTGTAGATTGCGTAAGAGCCAGACTCAAAGCCAGGAAATACTTCCCTGATTTTAATATCAGGGGTGTTTTCCTGGCTTTTTTCTTTATAAGGGGGAAAAGAAAATGAAGAATGAAGAGCAGAAATTATATCAGATCGGAGAATATGTCCGTATATGTCGGAAAAAAGGCGGGTACAGTCAGGAAGAACTGGCGGAAGGCGTAGATGTATCCAAGATGACGATCTCCAGAATCGAAAATGGAGAAAATGCTATGAGTATCCTGCTGTTTTTTCAGATCGTCAGTTTTCTGGATATTTCGGAAGAAGAAGTTATCAGACTGTTCAGAAACTGTGATAAAGCGTGCAGGGAAGCACAGGGATGGAGATAAAAATATTCGATTCTACATATATGTTACGAAAAATAACATATATGTAATTTAAAAACAAACAGATGTTCGGTATTATATAAAGCGTAAAACATATGTTTTTGACTACAGAGCGTAAAGTGAAGGCCAGCTTTACCGGAGATGAAAGAAGGTGGCAAACAAATGAAGATCAAACGAAAAATCAGATTTCCAAGAGATGTACTGATCCGGATGACAGTGCTTATGATCGCACTGACGAATCAGATCCTGGAACTGACAGGCAGAAATCCACTCCCATTTTCAGAAGAAGAGTGGTATCAGATCCTGAGCGGAATGGTAACAGTTATGACTGCTTTATGGATCTGGCTCAAAAATGAAAAGAAAGAAGGAAAGAAATAATGGAAGATAAGAAAAGACGGGAAATAAAAGAAGAAAGAACCGCAGCATCCAAACTGTTTGAGAATGAGGATCATTCTTTTACGAAAGAAATCTATCTGGATGATGTCCATTATCAGGACGAAGAGGGAATCTGGCAGGAAATGGATGATACCCTGACAGAGGAAATGGATGAAGACACAGAAGCAGATCAGGAAGAAAATATGGCAGAAGAATACGCAGCCAGCGAGAGGGCAGAGAAGGATTTTGCCAACAGAAAAGGCAAATGGAAAGTCGTATTTCGTAAGCATTCCAGAAAGCAGGGGACGGTATCTGTTACCAAAGATGCATATAAGATTAGCTGGGCACTGGAAAACGCAGAAAAAGTAAAGGCGGAAGAAACCGGAACGAATACAGTTCTTTATCCGGATATCCTTCCGGGAACAGACAGTCGTTTCTATGTAAGAGGAAAGAACATAAAAGAAGATATCATCCTGAAAACACCGGAAGCAATCGGCTCTTTTACATGGCTCTATCATACCAAAAAACTTCATCCGGTAGCAGGAAATTCCTGCGTAAGATTTGTAAATAATGCAGAGGAAGAGGTTTTTGCTGTTGCGGCGCCGTTTATGACAGATTCCGCAGGAAAAAGATCAGAAAATATCGGAATCGAACTTCTGGATGAAGGAAAAAAAGACCGTTGTGCGATCCGGATCACACCGGATGAAGAATGGCTGAAAGATCCGGAAAGAGTTTATCCGGTTATTGTCGATCCGGTTACGACAACGTCAAAGAGTAGAGATGAGATTAATGACGCACATGTAGATTCACAGTATGCAAAAGATAATTTTCGTGAAAGCATTATTTTGAAAACCAGAGGAGGAGATGTTATTCAGAGAAGTTATCTGAAATTTAAATTACCGATTATTAAAACAGGAGATATGGTAGTTAGCGCTCGTTTGGTAATGGTGTCTCTTGCGGAAGATAAAAAAGAAAGAACGCTTCAGGTTCATCGTGTGCTTCAGGACTGGGATTCTGCCGATATTACATGGTTTAATAAACCTATGTATTCGGAAACAGTTGAAGATATATGTAAGTTTACCGGAGATGAACAGAAATATATCAGCCTTGATATCACACGGCTTGTGAAAGACTGGTATCAGAATGGGTATAATTATGGTGTGTTGCTCAGAGACTGCTCTGAACTCTCAGGATATACAGAGTATCTTTCGTCAGATTGTCACAGCGATTATAAAGATATGCGTCCGAGAATCGACATTTCCTACGTAAACTACTCCGGCCTTGAGGACTACTGGACATATCACAGCCAGGAAGCAGGACGTGCAGGCACCGTGTACGTGAATGACTACAACGGAAATGTGATCATGCAGCATAATACAATGGAAACAGGCGGCTCACTGATGCCGATGGGGCTGACACAGGTATACAACAGCAATGATAAAGACATCGATATCGGTTACGGATATGGAGTCCGTCTGAATTATCATCAGACGATCCGGAAAGTCACTATTGCAGGAACGGAGTATTATAAACATACAGATGGAGATGGTACAGTCCACTATTTTGTATATGACAGTACAAAAAAGAAATGGAAAGAGGAAACCGGCCTGGATCTGGAACTGATACTGAAAACCGGAGATTCCGATATTGCCTATGTGATCAAAGATAAAGAAGAAAACTGCCTGAACTTCATGACAGCAGGATATTTACGCTCTATTTCAGACCGACATGGAAATACACTTAGCCTGAAATATACCAACCTGCGTATTGCATCCATCGCAGACGGTGCAGGCCGTGTGACAACACTGACTTATGATACGGACAGTGCAGGAAAAGCAAATCATCTGATAAAGGTAACAGGACCAGATCAGAAAAGCAAGACGTTTGCATATACCAACGGATGTCTTACATCGATCACAGATATTGATAATTCCAAGACCACATATACCTATACAACAACCCGTCTGCTCCAGAAGATCCGTAATGTTGATGAAAGTGAAGTGCATTACGACTATTACAGCCAGAATCCTTACAGAGTAAAAAAGATAACTGAGTACGGAAGAGGAAGTAAAGAAGGAAACAGCCTGCGGCTTACCTATGGATACAACAGCACAAAATTTACAGATCGAAAAAACAGAAGTGAGATCTTCCGATTTGACAATTCAGGAAACCTTCTGCATGTGCATGATGGATTTGGCCATGCGGCAAGTGCAAGATACAGCAAGGATAAAAATTACACCAACCGTCTGCAGAATGAAACAAAACTTCAGTCAAATATCATCCAGCTGCTGAAGGATCCGATCATTCAGGCAAAGACACTTGGCTGGAAATCCTATGTATCCGATGAAAAAAATATCAAAGCATCGGTCAATACCGACAGTCAGAATGTAAAAACAGGGACAAGATCCCTTCAGCTTACCAGCGAGGTAAGTAATCAGTTCTGCAGCTGGTATCAGGAAGTTTCGCTGAGAAAAGGTGCGACCTATACATTCTCCATGTATATGAAAGCTGTCATAAGTGAGATTGGGGAAAATGGAAGATGTTTTGCACGAGTTGAGTATCATGATAAAGATGGAAAAAATGTTTATGCGGTAAGTGAAGGAATCCGAAAGAGTACCGGTGGGTTTATACGTCAGAAGGCAACATTCAAGGTACCGGAAGATGCGGCTGATACAAAAGTAAGAGTATTCTTATACATGTACAGAGTAAAAGGAACGGTTTATGGAGACATGACACAGCTGGAATGCGGAACAACTGCAAACCGCTGTAATCTGATAGATAATGGAGATTTTTACTTTGGGAGTACACAGGGTTTTACCGGCTCGGGAACCACGCTTGCAGATGAACTGACAACAGTGGGAACCAGCGTATATGTTCCTGTCAGATATGCAATGATGGTGATCACAGATTTTGCGGATGTTTATACAACACCAAAGGTGTCTGCAGAAACAAAGATCACAAGTATCTTCAAGAATGAATGTGTGGTGGCAAATGCATTTCTGAAAGATTCCAGTGGAAATCTCTGGTACTATGTGAAAACAAGAAACGGGCAGAAAGGATATGTCAGATCAGAGTCTCTGTGTATTTACATGCCGGGAGGAAGCGCCAGCAATTCTGCATGTACTGCAGTTGAGAATGCCATTCTCCGCTCCGCCCCATCTGCATCAGCAATACCGGTACAGGAAGGGATTGAAAAAAATACCTGTCTGGCATTACGCTCATCTGTAAAAGATTCCAGTGGAAACAAGTGGTATGAAGCAGGACTGGATATTGACGGAAAAAGATATTATGGCTATATTTCCGCAGATTCTGTAGTAAGACTGGCAACAAACACGCCGTATGGTTACACATATGCACCGGTGAACTGCTATACGACTCCATCTACAGTCAGTGGGCTGGTAACACTTCCCAAAGATAAAAGAATCCGTATACGGGGAACAGTTACAAAGAATAACGGAGAAGTATGGTATGCGTTTATGCCTGAAAATACAGAAGAAAAAAAGTTTGCTTATATCCTAAATACAGCTCTTACGATATCCAAAGCTCCGGTAACAGACCGTGAAGCAACGGCAAAAGTAAATGAAAGGGTGCCGGGACTTGACAATCATATTTTCAAATTTGTTGGAGATTATGAAAGTGAAAAACGTCTGGTCAAAAAACTGGATCTCACAGGAAAAAGAGGCGATACCTACATGGTGAATGCCTGGGGATTCGGAACAACACTTCCGGAATCTTCTGTGGATAAAGGTCGCAGGTTTGGTGTGGAAGTCGTATTTATATCTGCAGATGGAAAGACAAAAGATACACACTACAGTAATTTCAGCCCGGATATTCTGGACTGGCAGTTCCTGAGTGATGTTTACGTGGCAAAAAATGATTATGCAAGTATTCAGGTAGCGTATACATACTGCCATAATGCCAATCTTGCGTTTGTAGATGGCATTGCGTTATTCCGGGAGGAGTTCGGACAGACATATACTTATGATGCAGAAAATAATCTCATTTCTGTTACAGATGCTCAGAAGAACCGGCAGAAATTTGAGTACAATGCGACTGGTGATGTAACCGGGATCACAGACCCGAAAGGAAATAATTTTAAGTATGAGTATGATGCAAAACGTCGTCTGCGAACCGCAACTTCTGCCGAAAGAGTCAGATACCGCCTGAAATATGACACAAAAGGAAACATTGTAGAAAGCGGTTGTATTTCCGCAGCAGATACTACAGAAACAAAGGGCACCTGGGTGGCTCGTAAATTCACAGAGAAGAAAAATCATGTAGCAGGTGTTACGGATACAGAGGGAAATACCGTATCCTATGAGTGGGATGAAACTACAGATCTGCTGAAATCACTTACAGATGGAAGAGGAAATAAGATTTCCTACAGATACGATGCCGCACAGCGTCTCAGTGCAGTAAGCCAGAAAGTAACAATTGGAAATGCACAGAAAACAGTGACCAATGCGTATACCTACAAAAATGACAGACTTGCGTCCATCAGCCATAATGGATTTGCCTACGGATTTACCTATGATGCATTTGGAAATATGCTGCGAGCTTCTATTGATAAAAAAGAAACGGATGCAGAATATTCTCATGAACTTGTCAGATATGAATATGAAGAGAAAAACGGAAATCTTGCAAAAACTATTTACAGCAATGGAGATTATATCCGCTACGAGTATGACAGTATGGATCGTATCCAGATGAGCTATTATCACAGTGCCAGTGCGTCCGCAGAAAAGAGAATGAATCATTATGTGTATGACCGAAGCGGAAATCTTGCAAAAGTACAGGCATATCTGGCTGGAAAAACCTATGATCTGGAATATGATTTTCTGGACAGGCTGATGCGTGTTACAGATGAATCCGGACAGAGATACCAGTATTTCTATGATGCAAATAATAACATGACAGAGCTTCGCGTATATTCTGATGAATATGGAACAAAAACAAATTACAGCTATGATAAGGACAGCAGAGAAACAAAAACAAAGATCATGAGCGGAAAAGAGAGAACCGTTACTTATGATTCCTGTGGAAGAGTTGTAAAAACAGAGTGGAATACTACAAGCCCATTAACTGTGGCATATGGATACTATTCTCCGGATAAACAGGTCGGTACACTTCCAAGAAAAATAACGGTAGGTTCCAGAATCCTGAGTTATACTTACGATGCAAACGGAAATATCACGGCGATCACAGATACAAAAGGTTCCAGCACAGTAAAAGAATCCTATGTATACGATGAGCTGAACCGTCTGATCCGGGAAAACAGCCAGACGCAGAAGAAGACATTCACCTATGAGTATGATCTGGGTGGAAATCTTGTAAAAGTATGTGAGTATCCATATACAACAGGAACGCTTCCAACAAAACCATCTGCAACAGAAACCGGAACCTTCGGACAGGTATGGCGGGATAAACTGATGAAGTGGAATGGCGTAGTCATGCAGTATGATTCAATTGGAAATATGACCCAAAAAGGAAATACTACATTTACCTGGACACAGGGAAGAAAGCTGGAGTCTGTCAATAACGGGAAAAAGATCCGATACTATTATGACCATGCCGGAAATCGAGTAAAGAAAACCGTTGACAATGTAACAACCGAATACTGCATGGCAGGAGATCTTCTGGTAACAGAAAAAGGTGAGGGACGCCGAATATGGTATTACTATGATTCCGCAGCAAATCCTGTTTCAATGCGAGTGTCAGGAAAAGACTATTTTTACGTAAGAAATCTCCAGAATGATGTTATTGCACTGATTGACGACGCAGGAGAGACTGTAGTAGAATACAAGTATAACAGCTGGGGAAAAATCCTGAGCATCACCGGCAGCAAAGCCAGCACCATTGGAAAAATCAACCCGTTCCGCTACAGAGGCTACTACTACGATGAAGAAACCGGAATGTACTATCTGAAGAACCGGTATTATGATCCGGAGATCCGGAGATTTATCAGTGCGGATAACTTTAAAAGTGAAAAAGCATCTATGGAGACATTACATAATCGAAATTTATTTGCCTACTGTGACGATAATCCACTGGTACGTGCAGATCAGGATGGAAATGCATGGATGGTTGCAGCAGCAAGTTTTGTCGCTGGAATGGGACTTTCAGTTGGATGTCAGATGATTTTTGAGGGGAAAAATCTGTCAGAGATAAACTGGATCACTGCCGCTTCCGCAGGACTTGGAACCGCTATGGGATTTTTGGGAATTGGTGGTTCGACAACAGGTGCAGTTGTAAGTGGTGTTACTTCGTTTGCAAGTGATTATTATGAAAATAGAGATTTTACAAGCGCGGTTATAAATGGTGCGGTAAGTGCGGGAATATCATTAATTTTAAATCCTTTAGCGAGTATGGGGCCGGAGAAAAGAGGATATTTGGAATATATGAGAAAAGATTATCATAACGCAAATCGAAAAATTTTAAATATGAATCTTTCATTTTCAGAGGCATTACCATTACGAAGTGCGGTTAATGAAGAAAAAAGTAGAAAGATAAGGCAATTGGCAGAGGAGGAAATAAGTTCTTATTGTGGAGATTATGCATGCAATGCTTTTGTTAATTCTAATATTGCAATACGAAAGTATGGGAGAGTTATTGGCGGGGGATGTGAGTATACTCCGGGAAAAGGAACGCGGTATATGAAGTGTTATAAGTATTTAGGAAAGTTATATTGGGTTTATGTATAAGTTTTGTATGTAAAAATATATGGGAAATGTATTGGTGAGAATGGGATTCTCACCAATACAATTTGTATGTATTTGACGACTAGGGGGGGGATCATAATAAACCGAAAAAGAAAAAATAATATACCTGAAAAAATTTTGTTATTTTGTATTTTATTTTTGTCATATCGTTGGATTTTTGAAGATGATAGATTCACATTTGCAGTAGCCGGTTTGGGATATATGGCATTGACTGGATGGGTATTCAGATTTGGCGGAAGAGCGGATCAGGATATTTCTTCGGAAAGTGTAGATGAAAATCCTCTATATGTTTATGGGATGATGAGAAAAAATCGAAAATGGTTTTCCGGAATCAGAGGTTGTTTTCTGTTTCAAATGTTGCTTTTGACAGATGTTTTTTTTGCAGCAGTATATTCCTGTTGGAAATGTTGGACGAATAGCAGTGGGAATGATGCGATTGAAAAAGCGTTATTATCACTGCATATTTTAATGATAGTGGGGTATGTTGAATTTCTGAAGCATAGTGTTAGGATTCATGCAAGAAGCTACATGTATATAGAGAATAAAAAAGGAATCTGGATGCCATTCAGTTTTATCTGTTACAAATACGAGAAGTTAATAGATATCAAAATAACTTTTCCAGAAGAGGTCGAAGAGCGAAACGTTGTATTTGAAAAGGAGCTTTTACATAACCAGTACCAAAAAAAGTCAGAATATGAACTGGACGAAAAAGGAAAAGTAAGTTTTTTCAAGAAAAATAGAAATAATCAGGTGAATATCTGGGCGCTTATAGATATTACAGATATGGATAGAAATGATGTTTTGTTGTTAAATGATAAATTTGCAGAGTTCTGGATCAATGAGATGAGCAGAGAAGAAAAAAAGAATGATATTCGTTTTACATTTGTAATCCAGGTAGATGAAATAAATGATTACCTGCAGGAAACTTTTTATGAAAGCGGGGGAATCTTTATGGATAAGCACAGAAGCCGGCTGCCTGTATTATATGTACGCAAACACGATATCCTGAAAGTAAAATGGGCTGATAATAATTCAAGATATACGAATATCAATAAGGAAATGAGAAAAGAGTTAAAGAAAATATATGATGATTCGGAGATAGAATCCATTAATAGCTGAAGAAAGGAATCATATGGCGAATCTGATATTGAGCATTTTCGAAAGAGTTATAACAATATTAATGTTTATTGCATTGGCGGTTGCTCTCGTATGCAAGAAAAAATCTAAAAAGGTACCGCTTTTTATAATCAGACCAATTTTTTTGGTTGGCTTGTTATTTATCATGTTTCAGGCAGTATTTGTGCAGCGAAATTTTACCTCGCTGGATAAAGCGATTCGGGCATATGATGTTAAGGCGAAGCCAATAGCAACCTTGCAGGATGAGAAATCTACATATGTTATCATGGATGAAGATGGATCTATTGAAGGAAGAATTTTTCCAAAAAATGGAAAGAAATGGAAATTGCCGGATTCAGCATTTTTCAGAAAAAGTATGAGCTATCCTTCAGAAGATGCCAATATTGATATGAGATCAATAGAAATACATGGAGTATGGTATATTGTAATACTCCCACATTATCTTATGGGGGAGAATTCTATAGATGAGGTTCACGATTCGGCTGGAACAGAATTTTTAAAAGCGGAATATGAGAATATAACGGTATATTATGGATATCTGAAAACGAAACCAGACGATTACTGGATTTCTGTAGATGGAGATAAAGTAGAGATCAATCTGTGAAGCGTCAAGATTGTAGGAAAAAGAGGACATAAAAATGAATATTTCACTATCTAACTGGTGGTCGTGGGGAATCTTATTGCTGTTGCTCATGATAGTGGCAGTTGTGGATTCCAGGAAAAGAATCCCACGAAAAATATCCATATTTATACTGGTTTCGCTTTTGTCTGTGGTCATCATATTTATGATGTCCGAAAATAACAAAGAGGCTGAACAAAGTTTCCATACACTTGAGGAAGCAGTAACAGCCTATGATGATCGGTCAGATGTCGTGGCGACATTACGAGGAAAAACTTCAGCATTGGTTATTATGGATGATGGAGATGTGATGGACTCACAGATTTTTGAAAAAACAGAAAGCGGCTGGAAACTTCCGGAAGATTCAGAGTTTCAGGACACAAAGCGTTTTACAGGAGACAGGATTATAGTCGACGTATCTACCGTAGCAGTTGATGGGGAATGGTATGTTGTGGTGTCACCATATCCGGGAATAAAATCTCCCATAACGAATGTATACGATTCGGAAGGAACAGAATTTTCCGAAGCAAAAGGAAGCGAAAACGTTTACTATGGATATCTGAAAAAATACCCAGAGGACTACTGGGTTTCTGCAAATGGACAGAAGATGGTTCCAATCGGGTTTTTGAAGGATTGGGTCAGAACTGGATGGAAAATAATAAGTAGTCATTAAAATAATAGATATCATAAAACAAAAGATTATTGGATTTCTATAAATGGGGAGAAGATATCGCTTGAGTGAAAAAACAAAACGTTTTTTTCTAATAACATTACTTCTGACACCAGCTTGCTACCAGATCATGCCGGAGATCAGAATGGCATTAGTATTGGCGGCAATGGGAGAAGCTGTATTATCGGCAGATAGAATTTGGGCAAGAAATGAAAGTTTTCCTTTTGCAAATTTATATGATGACAGGAATCCTCTGTATGTACGAAAAATGTTGAAAAAGAGAAAATGTTTTTCCGGGATAAATGGATATTTTGTAGTACAGATTTTGCTTTTGAGTTATGTTCTTCTGATGACAGCAGGGTTCATTTCTGATCATATAATACATAGAAGATATCAGGAAATCAGACTGGAATTTTTCTGGATTTACTGGGGAATAATAATGAGTCTTGGTGTAGTGGAGGCATATTATATCCATATTTATAAGAAAAGTTTCTGCTATCCGAGAAATAAAAAAGGTATCTGGATGCCATTCAGCTTTATCGGATATGAAATGCAGGGACTGGCAGGAAGGATACTGCCTGATCCAACAGAAGAAATGGAGAAAAATCAGCCTTTGGTGTTCGAAGAATGTCTTTTTAAAAACGGATATGCTAAAAAGGCAAATTATATATTAAAAGGGAATGACCAAATCTGTTTTTATCAGAAAAGAAAAAATCAACAGGTAAACTTATGGGCGATCATTGATATAGCAGATATGAAGAAAATGCATATCCAGCTTCTGAATGATGCATTTGAGATTTTCTGGTGTAATGAGCTGACCAGAGAAGAAAAAAAGAAAGATGTACGTTTTACCTTTGTGATCCAGACTGAGAGAATCAATGATGCTATAGGCAGGATTTTTTATGACGGATCAGGAATACGGATGTATAAACATCGAAGTCGTATGGCCGTTTTGTATGAGAAAAAACATGACATCATAAAAATAAAATGTACGGACCGTGAGTCCAGATATAAAAATATTTACAGAGAAATGAGAGAAGAACTGAAGCGGGTGATCGGAAGACGGGATATAGATCGGTAGACTGTATGCAAAGGGAATGTGAAAAAAAATATGCTGATCAAAGTGATAGAACCAATTGTATATCTGATAATTATTGTTAATCTGGTGATCGCTATTTCTTATAAAAGAAAATCAAAAAAGACACCAGTTAAGGTTGTTGTACCAATTGTTATATTAGGAATCGGACTCTTTGTGTGTGATACAATATATACTCACCGAAGTTTCAGTTCTGTAGAGAAAGCTGTAGAAGCATATGGTGATAATGCTGAGATTATCCGTATTCTCCAGGGAGAAAATTCTACATATGTTATCATGGATAATGAAGGAACAGTAGAGGGGAAGATCTTTCCGGAAAGTTCTGGAAAATGGAAATTGCCAGATTCTATATTTTATGGTACAGGCAGAGAGTATCAAGATGTAAAGATAAATATCGATATGTCAACGATAGAAATCAATGGGGAATGGTATGTACTGGTAGCACCGAATGATGATAATTATGTAATAGCCGATGTGAAGGATTCTGTGGGAACAAAATTTCTGGAAATAGAAAATAACAAAAATGAAAAGATATGTTATGGATACATGGAACACAAACCGAAAGACTATTGGATTTCTGTAAATGGAGAGAAGATATCACTTGATTAAAAGAATATGTATTGGAAAAGAAAGAGGTAATTATACAGAAAAATGATCGACGTGTTGAGCAAATCAATTTATTTGTGTGTATATGTCCTGATGTTTACTGGATTACTGAAATCTTTTTATTTCTATTTGGCGCCGGTCGGTGTAATGGAAATTTTGGCGGTTCTGGTAAGCCTGATGATCTCAAATATTCTATTTATTCCTACAGTTATTATACCGTCAAGATGGAAAACCCCTTATAATGTGCCGGATAGTTATAACTGTCAGAATCCATTTTATGTACACGGTATGTTAAATGACAAAAAGGAATCGAAATATGCTCTTCCTATCAGGAAAAACGGAGAGTTAAAAAGTTTTTTGTTTTTGCGAAAAATAATGATTCTGTGGCTGGGAGTGTATTTTACATATCTGGGGATGCAGTATTTAAATCCAGATATAAATAGTACAGTGATAGAAATCCTTCTGAATATCTCGCTGGCTTTTATGATCATGGCAAGATCATGCATGTGGATATTTTATGTGAAATTTTATAAAAAGAATTATAAATATCCAACAGATAAAGAAGGAAATTGGGCGCCATTCAGTTTTCTGTGCCAGAATATCAATATGTATTATGAAAATTCGGTGAGTTACAGGGATTTACAGACACATTCTGATGTAATGGAAAAAGGTTTTGGAATTTATCAGTATATAAATACGTATAAAGCTCCTCGAAATGGAAAAACTTTTTTCTACAGATATGACAAAACAGAAGAGATACATATTCTGGCATATGTAAAAACAGATTTGTTTCAGGAAGCGGATATCGGAAAATTAAATAAAGCTTTTGTAGAATTTTGGAAGCAATATATCAAAACAGAAGAGGAAAAAAAGGAAATATATTTTTCCTTTGTGCTGGAAGTAGAAGATGATAATCGTATTCTGAAGAGCATTGTACGGAATAATTCAGGGATAATGATGTATAAAAGACGATACCGTCTTGGAGCGGTATATAACCGTTATTATAATCGCTTGGAAATCCTTCCGGTATATAGATATTCGAGATATAAAAAACAATATGAGAAAATGAAAAAAGATCTGTTGGATTGTCTGGGCATATCGGATGTTGTATAGGCCTGACGACTAGGGGGGGATCATAATAAACCGAAAAAGAAAAAAAATATACCTGAAAAAATTTTGTTATTTTGTATTTTATTTTTGTCATATCGTTGGATTTTTGAAGATGATAGATTCACATTTGCAGTAGCCGGTTTGGGATATATGGCATTGACTGGATGGGTATTCAGATTTGGCGGAAGAGCGGATCAGGATATTTCTTCGGAAAGTGTAGATGAAAATCCTCTATATGTTTATGGGATGATGAGAAAAAATCGAAAATGGTTTTCCGGAATCAGAGGTTGTTTTCTGTTTCAAATGTTGCTTTTGACAGATGTTTTTTTTGCAGCAGTATATTCCTGTTGGAAATGTTGGACGAATAGCAGTGGGAATGATGCGATTGAAAAAGCGTTATTATCACTGCATATTTTAATGATAGTGGGGTATGTTGAATTTCTGAAGCATAGTGTTAGGATTCATGCAAGAAGCTACATGTATATAGAGAATAAAAAAGGAATCTGGATGCCATTCAGTTTTATCTGTTACAAATACGAGAAGTTAATAGATATCAAAATAACTTTTCCAGAAGAGGTCGAAGAGCGAAACGTTGTATTTGAAAAGGAGCTTTTACATAACCAGTACCAAAAAAAGTCAGAATATGAACTGGACGAAAAAGGAAAAGTAAGTTTTTTCAAGAAAAATAGAAATAATCAGGTGAATATCTGGGCGCTTATAGATATTACAGATATGGATAGAAATGATGTTTTGTTGTTAAATGATAAATTTGCAGAGTTCTGGATCAATGAGATGAGCAGAGAAGAAAAAAAGAATGATATTCGTTTTACATTTGTAATCCAGGTAGATGAAATAAATGATTACCTGCAGGAAACTTTTTATGAAAGCGGGGGAATCTTTATGGATAAGCACAGAAGCCGGCTGCCTGTATTATATGTACGCAAACACGATATCCTGAAAGTAAAATGGGCTGATAATAATTCAAGATATACGAATATCAATAAGGAAATGAGAAAAGAGTTAAAGAAAATATATGATGATTCGGAGATAGAATCCATTAATAGCTGAAGAAAGGAATCATATGGCGAATCTGATATCCTTAGAAGCCCATTACCTTTAGGTGATGGAGAATTTATTCGGCCACAACCGAGTCAGCCATGACCGAATAAAAAATATGTACATATCTACTCCTCAAACCTGCAAAGTGCCTTCTGCTGTGCTCCATAAATGGAGTGATTTCCGTTGACCAGATAAGCGAGGATGCATACCAGGATGAGGGGAAGGGTATTTCGGTTGCCGAAGACTTCCAGGCCGATAAGGATCGGGGCGATGAGGGTGTTGGTGGCGCTGCCGAATACTGCGGCGTAGCCAAGTGCCCCGCAGATAATGGGAGGGATCCCGAGGATGGAACCCAGGACGACTCCAAGGGAAGCGCCGATGGAGAACAGTGGTGTCACTTCGCCACCCTGAAAACCGATGGCAAGTGTAAATACAGTAAACAGAAGCTTCAGAATCCAGTCATATCCGTAGATCGTTTCTCCGGCAAAGGAAGCGGAGATGAGATTGGTTCCAAGACCTGTGTAGCGTCCGCCATGGATCACAAACAGCAGAGCTGCCAGTGGAATGGCCATGACACCGATGCGGATCAGCGGAGTTGAGATTTTTTCCCCGAATAATTTCTTTGCTTTCTGAAGAAGTACGGAAAAGCATCGTCCTGCGAGACCAAAGGCAAGTCCGAGAGCAATGAGAGAGATCATGCTTCGGAGATCGGTCACAGTCCAGGTGTCTTGGATATCCACAGCAAATTTTTCCAGTCCCAGGAAATGAGAGGTGAAGGAGGCTGTATATGCGGCGATAAGTGCCGGCAGCAGCGCATCGTACTCAAGATATCCGGCAACGATCACCTCCATGGCAAAAAATACAGCGGCTAATGGCGTCTGGAACAGACCGCCAAAACCGGCAGCCATACCGGTGATCAGCATGACAGGCTTATTTTCCCGGATATGCAGCCTGCGTCCGGCCTCGTGGGAGAGTGTAGCACCGATCTGCACGGCAACACCTTCACGGCCGGCACTTCCTCCGAAGAGATGAGTGATCCAGGTGCCGATCATTACCAGAGGGACAAGAACCAGAGGAATCTGGTCTCTTTTTTTCTGCCCGGTTTCGAAGATCAGGGACATGCCATTTAAGCTTAAGGTGCTGAAATGATGATACATCCACACAATAAGAAGTCCGGACAGAGGCAGGAAAGGCAGCAGATATTGCCAGTATGCGGTGCGAAGATCAGAGATCGCCAGCAGGCCCCGGCCGAAGATAGTATCTACGATCCCGACGCAGATTCCCACGACCACTGCAAGGACAGCGTATTTCAGCTGCAGGATCCGATGTTCTTTTTGGATAGTTTCTTTTGTCATAGTAACTCCTTTCAATCTCCCCGTTTTGAAAAATCCATCAAAAAAAGCTGATAACCCCGTGCATTGCACAGAAGTCATCAGCTCATTGGCGGTTTCGATAAAGATCGGGGGAGAACTTCATTCCCTTTCTGCCTGAGAGTATAGCATCCGAGGCTGATATCGTCAATAGTCAGACGGAAATCCGGAGTATCTTATTTGTTACAGGTGTGCTATGATTAAACAAATCGGCAGGTTACGGGTGAAGCAGTAAAGCGTAATGTGCTGCGACTAAGACCTGGACATATGAGAATGTAAAAATAACGGAGGAGACATCATGGAAGAACCAAGAATTGACAAAACAGTCTATACAGGAAGACCGGAGAACACCGAGGGCCGTCTGGAGAAGGAAATCGCAGTGTACGATTTTCTGGATAGTCTTGGGATTGAATATAAAAGAGCAGATCATGAAGCACTGATGACCATGGAGGCCTGCGAGGCAGTGGATCAGCTTCTGGGAGCGCAGATATGCAAAAATCTTTTTCTCTGCAACCGACAGAAAACGGATTTCTATCTGCTGCTGATGCCGGGAGAGAAGCCATTTAAAACAAAATTTCTGTCCAAACAGATCGGAACAGCCAGACTTTCCTTTGCAGACGGAGAGCAGATGGAGGAATATCTGAACATTACCCCGGGGTCCTTAAGTCTGATGGGACTGATCTTTGATAAAGAAAAGAAGGTACACCTGGTGATCGATAAAGAAGTCCTGGATGAAGAATATTTCGGATGCCATCCGTGTATCAATACTTCCACTCTGTTGATGAAGACCAGTGATGTAAAAGAAAAAATCCTGCCGGCGCTGGGCCACGAATATCAGGTGGTCGAGCTGCCGACAGAATAGAAAATCAACGTATGGGTGTAAAGTCCTTTTTGTTGGACTCTGCTATGATGTAATGGGGGCGCTGCTTGACCTCCATATAGGTTTTGGCTATGTATTGTCCCATGATACCCAGGCAGAAAAGCTGCAGGCCGCCGATGAAGATGATGACACAGATAGTGGAAGCCCAGCCTGGGACCGGATCATCGAAGATCAGCTTTCGGACGATGATGGCTACCAGGACCAGAAAGGAAAAACCGGTCATGGTCGTTCCGAACCAGGAGGCGATGGTCAGCGGTACCTGAGAAAAATTGATGATGCCGCTGACGGCGTATTTAAACAGCTTCCAGAAGTTCCATTTGGTCTCACCGGCTACGCGTTCGATATTTTTGTAGGGGAGCCAGCAGGTGCGGAAACCGATCCAGCCGAAGATTCCCTTGGAGAAGCGGTTGTACTCACTCATGGAGACGATGGCATCCACCATACTGCGCTTCATCAGACGGAAGTCTCTGGCGCCGTCCACAATATCTGCATCCGAGATCTTATTGATCAGCTGATAAAATTTCCGGGCAAAAAAGCTCCGGATAGGTGGCTCTCCGTCACGGCTGACACGTCTGGTGGCAACGCTGTCATATTCTCCGGATTCCAGCTTCTCCAGCATTTCCGGGAGAAGGGACGGCGGATCTTGAAGATCAGCGTCCATTACTGCTACATAATCGCCGCCGGCATTGCAGAAGCCTGCATACATGGCAGCTTCCTTTCCGAAGTTTCTGGAAAAAGAAAGATAGATCACATGAGGATCCTTTTCGGAAAGCTCTCTTAAAATCTCAAGGGTTCTGTCTCTGGAACCGTCATTCACAAAGATCAGCTCATAATCACAGTTCATTTGCCTGAGGACAGAAGTGGCTTCCGGGTAAAAAAGCGGAAGGGATTCTTCCTCATTGAAGCATGGTATAATTAAAGAAATCATTTTTTGCCTCGTTTTCCAGATCATAAAAAATGATCATTTTGGCGGTTATCTGTAGTCCGCCCTGGTTTCAGGTTGCTTTTGGATGGATACTATCATATCATATTTGTCCGGAATCGGCTATAAAACAGGGGATTTTTTTCTTGCACCGCTGTTTTTTTGTGATAAACTGTAAAAAAAGACAGAAAAAAAGACAAACAAGAGGTGTGATATGCTGGAAAAATTTAACAGCTTTATAGAGAAATGGATGGCTTTTGTGACGCCGGCCTGTCTGCTTACAGGGGTGCTGTTTCCGGATATTGCGAAGCATGGCGTGCCCTATGTGACGTATGCTTTTGCATTTATGACCTTTATCGGTGCGTTGAAATCCAGGTTCCGTGATGTTGCAGATGTGTTTAAGCGGCCGCTTCCGCTGATCCTGATGCTGCTGATCCTTCATGTGCTGGGACCGGTGGCCGCCTGCGGTCTGGGACATCTTCTGTTCCCGGGCAATATGAATTATATCACAGGAATGGTGCTGGAATTTTCCGTACCTGCAGCGGTGATCAGTCTGATGTGGGTATCCATTTATAATGGAAACAGTCCGCTGTCACTTTCACTGGTTGTGATCGATACGATCCTGGCTCCCTTTCTGATCCCGGCAGTATTGAAGCTCCTGGTGGGCTCCAGCGTAAAAATGGATACTGTGGGAATGATGAAGGAGCTGGTTTTCATGATCGCTCTGCCGGCAGTCCTTGCCATGTGCCTTAATGAAGTCAGCCATGGAAAGGTTATGGAGATCTGGCCGAAAAAGCTGGCACCTTTTTCAAAAATGTGCCTGATCTTTGTGGTAACCTCCAATTCCTCCAAGGTTTCTCCTTATATGAAGCATCTTAATGGAGAACGGCTGGAGGTAGCAGCAGCGATCCTGGTCCTGGCAGCAGGGGGATATGCCATTGGCTGGATCATTGCCATTCTTACAAGACAGAATAAAGAGGCAACGGTTTCCATGATCTATGGTTCCGGAATGCGGAACATCAGCGCCGGTGCGGTGATCGCGGGAGCGTATTTTCCGGCGGAAACATTATTTCCGGTTATGATCGGAACGTTATTTCAGCAGATCCTGGCGGCTTTTTACGGAAGTATGATGCGCCGGGTCCAGACCGGACAGCAGGAAAGGGAGAAGGAGCATGGAGTTTCAGCATGAATTGATCATTCCCAATGAAGGATTTCCTTTTAAGCTTTTTCTTTTTGAAGGAAGAAACGGAAATTATGTACGGGAAAAACACTGGCATACTTCGATCGAGATCTTTGCGGTGATGGAGGGGAGCCTTTATTTCTATATCGATGAGAAAGAGTATCCGCTGAAGGCAGGGGAGTTTCTGATCATTAATTCCAATGAAGTACATTCTATTCAGGCGCCAGTACGTAATGAGACCATCGTACTGCAGATCCCGCTGAAGCAGTTTTCGGATTATTTTACCGCTCAGAGGTTCATCCGTTTTCGGAGCAGAAACGAAGAGTCTGAGGAAACAGACAGGCGGATGGTTTCTCTGATCCGGGAGATGTATCGGGTGTACGTATCCGGGGAAACGGGGTACGAATTCCGTATCAGGGCAGTGTTCTATGAAGTCCTTTATCTTATGGTTTCCGCATACAGGGAAACAGAGGTGGAGGAGAATGCGCTGAAGATCAGCCGCAGATTGGATGCTTTGTCAAAAATAACCACTTATATGCGGGAGCATTACAAGGAGGATCTCAGGCTTTCCGGACTTGCAGCCATGTTCGGATATTCCGATGCATATCTGTCAAGGATGTTCCGGAAATATGCGAAGGTCAATTTTAAGACATATTTACAGGATATCCGCATGGCATACGCCTATAAGGAGCTTTTGAATACAGATCATACCATCAGCTCCATCGCACTTGACAACGGGTTTGCAAGCAGCAGGGCTTTTTCCAGGGAATTTGTAAAGCGTTACGGGATCCTGCCGGGAAGAGTGGAGCGTCAGAATCATAAAAATGTCAAAAAAGTGCTATGAATGAGTCAAGAAAAGCGGCGAAAAGCATACCATGATGTGGTATGCTTTTTTCAGTTCAAAACGAAGATGCAGAGAAGCTGTGAAACAGTAATTTTGTAAGGAGGGTTAAATCGTGAAAATTCAGAAAGTAACAGATCCGGCTTTCCGCAGATACGGAAAGGTTCTGGAGGGATACAATTTCGGTCCGCTTCTGAAGGAGATGAAGCATACACCGGTCCCGGAGGATGTGGTATATGTTCCGTCAGCAGAGGAGCTGGAAGCTCTCGATGTGGAAAAGGAACTGAAAAACAGAGCGTTTGGTGGATTACCTGTCCAGATCGGATATTGCAATGGTCATAACAAAAAGCTGAATGCCCTGGAATATCATCGGAATTCCGAGATCAATGTAGCAGTGACAGATCTTGTACTGCTTATCGGACATCAGCAGGATATAGAAGAGGATCTTACATACGATACCTCAAAGGTGGAGGCATTTCTGGTACCGGCAGGAACCGGGATCGAGGTTTATGCCACAACTCTCCACTATGCACCGTGTCATGTGAATGAGAGCGGATTTCAGTGTGTAGTTGTTCTTCCGAGAGGAACCAACACAGAGATTGATTTCCCGGTGCCCGGGGACGGAGAGGACGGTCTGATGACAGCCCGGAATAAATGGCTTATCGCTCATGAGGATGCGAAGATCGAAGGCGCATTCAACGGATTGAAGGGTGAAAATATCACACTTGACTGATTTCACGGTGAAGTGCTGTGCAGTGGGATATAAAAACGAACAATAATATCACCGGTGGAAAATCTGCCGGATATAAAAAGGAGAATGAAGATTATGAACAACATGCCAGAAGTTAAGATCGGAATCGTTGCAGTCAGCAGAGATTGTTTTCCGGAAAGCCTTTCCGTAAACAGGAGAAAAGCTCTTGTAGACGCTTACACAAAGAAATACGATGCAAAGGATATCTACGAATGTCCGGTCTGTATCGTAGAGAGTGAGATCCATATGGTCCAGGCTCTGGAGGATATCAAAAAAGCAGGCTGTAACGCACTCTGTGTATATCTTGGAAACTTCGGACCGGAGATTTCTGAGACCCTTCTTGCAAAGCATTTCGAGGGACCGAAGATGTTTATCGCAGCAGCTGAGGAAACACAGGATAATCTCTGCCAGGGACGTGGAGATGCTTACTGCGGTATGCTGAATGCAAGCTATAATCTGCAGCTTCGTAATGTAAAAGCCTATATTCCGGAGTATCCGGTAGGTGATGCAGAGGACTGCGCAGATATGATCCATGAATTCCTTCCTATCGCAAGAGCGATCGAGGGATTGAGCAACCTGAAGATCATCAGCTTCGGACCGCGTCCTACAAACTTCCTTGCCTGCAATGCACCGATCAAACAGCTTTACAACCTTGGCGTTGAGATCGAGGAGAACTCAGAGCTGGATCTTTTCGAGGCATTCAACAAGCATGAAGGTGATGAAAGGATCCCGGCGATCGTAAAAGAGATGGAAGAAGAGCTTGGTGCGGGAAACAAGAAACCTGAGATCCTTCCGAAGCTTGCACAGTACGAGCTGACTCTGAAGGACTGGGTAAGAGATCACAAAGGATATCGTAAATATGTAACACTGACAGGAAAATGCTGGCCTGCATTCCAGACACAGTTTGGATTTGTTCCATGTTATGTAAACAGTCGTCTGACAGCACAGGGCATTCCGGTATCCTGTGAGGTTGATATCTATGGTACATTAAGTGAGTTTATCGGACAGGTAGTAAGTGATGATATCGTTACACTTCTTGATATCAACAATTCCGTTCCGAAGGATATGTACAAAGAATCTATCGAAGGAAAATTCAACTATACGCTTCAGGATACCTTTATGGGATTCCATTGTGGAAACACAGCATCCAGCAAGCTGTCCTTCTGTGAGATGAAATATCAGATGATCATGGCAAGATCCCTTCCAATCGAGGTTACAAACGGAACTCTTGAGGGAGATATCAAGCCTGGAGATATCACCTTCTATCGTCTGCAGAGTACAGCGGACAACAAGCTTCGCGCATATATCGCACACGGCGAGGTTCTTCCGGTTGCAACACGTTCCTTCGGTGCTATCGGTGTATTTGCAATTCCGGAGATGGGACGTTTCTACCGTCACGTGCTGATCGAGGGAGGATTCCCGCATCACGGTGCTGTAGCATTCGGACATCACGGAAAAGCTCTCTTCGAGGTGTTCAAATACATTGGTGTACCGGTTGAAGAGATCGGTTACAATCAGCCGGCAGGCGTGAGATATCCGACAGAGAATCCTTGGAGATAATTAAAACAGGCAGGTAAGATCATCCGTACGTGCTGCCTGATACAAGCAAGTCTCCACTCGCTGCTTATTGCTTTTCGTAACCCCGCAGGGGACTTTCTTGATTTGGTTAAATACGATTCAGAAACCGCGGGCTCTCAGGCGTGCAGGCGCTGCGAACTGAGAGCTGCGGTTTCTGTATTTACAGGAGGAAAAATCACTATGTATTATATTGGCGTTGATCTTGGAACTTCCGCTGTAAAGCTTCTTCTTATGGAAGGATCCGGAAAGATCTGCAACATCGTATCAAAAGAATATCCGTTGTTCTTTCCCCATCCGGGCTGGTCTGAGCAGAATCCGGAGGACTGGTTCGCCCAGAGCATGGAAGGGATCAAAGAGCTCACAGAAGGGATTGACCGCAAAGAAGTAGCAGGAATCGGTTTTGGCGGTCAGATGCACGGTCTTGTAACTCTGGATAAAGATGACAATGTGATCCGTCCGGCGATTCTCTGGAATGACGGCCGTACCGGTGAGGAGACGGAATATCTTAATACGGTTATCGGAAAGGAAAAACTTTCTCAGTATACCGCAAACATTGCATTTGCAGGCTTCACTGCACCAAAGATCCTCTGGATGCAGAAGCATGAGCCTGAGAATTTTAAAAAAGTGGTAAAGATCATGCTTCCGAAGGATTATCTTGCCTATCGCTTAAGCGGATCCTTCTGCACAGATGTATCCGATGCTTCCGGTATGCTTCTTCTGGATGTGAAGAACCGCTGTTGGTCAAAGGAAATGCTTGAGATCTGCCATATCACAGAGGAACAGCTTCCGAAGCTGTACGAGAGCTGGCAGGTAGTCGGAAACCTGAAAGCGGAAGTTGCAAAAGAGCTTGGCTTCTCAGAAGATGTGAAGGTTGTAGCAGGTGCAGGCGACAATGCTGCGGCAGCTGTGGGAACAGGAACGGTTGGCGATGGCCAGTGCAACATTTCCCTTGGAACATCCGGTACGATCTTTATTTCCAGCAAAGATTTCGGAGTGGATGAAAACAATGCACTGCATTCCTTTGACCATGCAGATGGAAGCTATCATCTGATGGGATGCATGTTAAGTGCTGCTTCCTGCAACAAATGGTGGTCAGAGGAGATCCTTAAGACAAAGGATTTTGCGGCAGAGCAGGCACCGATCCAAAAGCTTGGCGAAAATCAGGTGTTTTTCCTTCCGTATCTGATGGGAGAGAGATCTCCGCATAACAACCCGGATGCAAGAGGCGTATTTTTCGGAATGTCCATGGATACCACGAGAGCAGATATGACACAGGCTGTTCTGGAAGGAGTTGCTTTCGGACTTCGAGATTCCCTTGAGGTTGCAAGAAGCCTCGGGATCCATATTGAGCGCACCAAGATCTGCGGCGGCGGAGCCAAGAGCCCTCTTTGGAAAAAGATCATTGCAAATGTGATGAACCTGAAGGTGGATGTGCCGGAGAATGAGGAAGGTCCGTCCATGGGCGGTGCAATGCTGGCAGCAGTAGGCTGCGGTGAATACCCGGATGTGGAAACGATCTGTAATAAGCTGGTCAGGGTAGTAGATACGGTAGAACCGGAACCGGAGCTGGTTGCAAAATATGAAGAAAAATACCGGAAATTCCGCAAACTGTATCCGGCAATGAAAGAGCTGTTCAGATAACAGCCATTTTCACGGATAAATATTGTTCTGCTTCATAGGTATGGAGCACTAAATGGTTAAAAATCAGGAGCATGTCACAGCTCCTGATTTTTTCTGTACTGTCTTGGTGTACAGCCCTTGATTTTCGTAAAGACCTTTGTGTAATAATTAGAGTCCGAAAAACCGGACAGCAGTCCTGATTCCGTAATAGAACAGGAGGGATTTTCCAGATATTCCAGGCTGCGTTCAATGCGGTATTCCTGGATGTATCCGAAGAGAGTGATATTCATGCATTTTTTGAAAAGCCGGCTGCATTCGCTGGGACTTAAGTGGATCAGGTCTGCAACATCATTCAGGAGGATCTTTTCAGAGTAGTGTTCTGCGATATAGGACATGATCTGACGGATGCGGCGGTAGTTTTCTTCATCCTGACCGGATGGAAGAGTTGTCCGGGAGATCGTATTTTCATACAAGATCTTCCAGAAGTGCTGCAGTCTGGCGATGATCTCAAATTCATACATGGGTTCCCGGCTACTGTCCAGGTCGATGATGTCACGGATATCTTTTATGGCCTCGGAGTGCCATTTGCAGGATAGATCAAGCGGTACGGCGGACAGGGAAAAGCTTCGGAGGATCGGTTCTGTATATTTCTGGAAAAGAAGGCTTCCCGAAAATCCGTAGATCAGTTTGGGGTCAAAGGTTATGGGGATATACTGACAGTCCTGATCCTGATACATATGTCCGGCATGAAGGGCATTGGCATTGCCAAAGATTGCCTGTCCCTCTTTCAGGTGAAAGGTATTCTGATTGATCTTGTAGAGCATTTCGCCCTTTTCGATATAGGTAAGCTCGATCTCCGGATGCCAGTGCCACAGAAAGGAACCGGTCTCATAGCCGGAAAGCCGCTCGTAGCTTACCAGGAATGGGAAGGAGCTGTCTCCGTGTTTTTTCAGTTCTTTTCCGGCGGGATCTGTGATGATCTGCAAGGTGTTACCTCCTTCCTTCTGTGCGCGGATCCTGAAGTGTATATCTGCTTTTCATAGTGGAATTTATTTTATCAGAAAAGGCAGAAAATGCAAAGGGATATTCCGGGATCACCACAAAATAATACGGTTTTTACACAAAATTGTTATGGACAGAAAAGACGGGACTGTTATAATAAAAGTACATGAAGCGTTACTATTCACTGGTGATATTCTGCGCATTGCGAAGTGTGTTGCTGAGAACGGAGTGAACAGTAACCATGAAGCGTGACAGAGCGGAAGATCTTTTCAGGTTCTTCCGGATCTGGGGTGTAAACTATATAACAGGAGGAAGAAAAAATGGGAACAATTAAAATTCCGGCAGCAGACGTGCTGAAAAAAATCTATGGTGAAACAGAGGAGAGCAGCGCCCGTTATACCAATCTTGCTGTGAATTTCGAGAAGAAATATCATCATGACAAGGCAGAGTTTTTTACTGCTCCGGGCCGTACGGAGATCATTGGCAACCATGTTGATCATAACGGCGGTCAGATCATTGCGGCAAGTATCGATCTGGATACCATCGGTGCTGCTTATCCAAACGGAACCAATGTGATCCATATGATCAGTGAGGGTTACAAACAGGAAGTAGTTGTTGATCTTGACAAGCTCAGCACAGAAACCTATACAAAAGGTACAGATGCTCTTGTTGCAGGTATTATGGAGTATATGCAGAAAAAAGGCTATGCTACCGGTGGATTTGACGCTTATGTTTCCACCAAGGTTATTGCCGCTGCAGGTGTAAGCTCTTCTGCTTCCTTTGAGATGCTTGTATGTGCGATCACCAATTATTTCTTTAATGAAGGTAAGCTGGAGTATGGCGAGTATGCGAGAGCAGGTCAGTATGCTGAGAATGTTTACTGGAAAAAGGCTTCCGGTCTGATGGACCAGATGGCTTGTGCTGCCGGCGGCCCGATCCTTCTGGATTTCTCTGATAAAGAGAATATCAGCTGTGAGAAGATCGCATTTTCCTTTGAGGATATGGGCTGCAGACTTGTGATCGTAAATACCGGTAAGGGCCATGCAGATCTCAGTGAGGAATATTCCTCTATTCCTATGGAGATGCGTGAGGCTGCGAAGGCTATGGGCGTAGAGCTTCTCTGTGAGTCCAATATGGAGAATCTTCTGGCACATGTGAAGGATATTCCGAATGACCGTGCTGTTCTTCGTGCGATGCATTTTTATGAAGAGAACAGACGTGTTGCAGATGCTGTGAAGGCTGTTGAGAATAAAGACGGTGAGGGATTCCTGCGTCTTCTTGAGGAGTCCGGTAATTCTTCCTGGGAGTGGCTGCAGAACTGTTATTCTCTGCAGAATTGCAAGGAGCAGAAGATCACGTTGAGTCTGGCGCTTACCAAGCTGTTTCTGAATAAGATCGGTGCTGGTATCTGCAGAGTTCATGGTGGTGGTTTTGCAGGAGTTATCATGTGCGTGCTTCCGATCGAGAACGCAGATGCGTATGTGGACTATATGGCTCAGTATGTTGGAAGGGAAAATGTCTATCCGATGAATATCAGGAGTACAGGGGCTGTTCATGTTGAGTGATTTTTGATGGCATAACGAACGTCATGGAGGGCGATTCGTTTCCGAATGCGGCTTTGGCGGCATCCGAAAATGAATCGCCCTTTGCGCTGTACTATGATTTTTTATTTTTTAATCAAAATTTTATGATTTGTTTCTGATTTAAATTTATGGGTTATGGTATAATGAGAAAAATTTTAAGAGAGTAATAAAAAAGAATTTGCAGAAGTTTTCAAGGTGAGGTTTCTGGAGTTGTTTTGAGTTTTGTTTTTTTCATTATATTTCATAAGAAAGGTTTGACATATTTATGAGCAGAAGAGAGTTTCTTGAGGTTTTACGGGGGCAGCTGTCCGGACAGATGACCCAGGGGAGAGCTGCGGCTCATGTGCGGTATTATGAGGATTACATTCAGTCTCAGGTCCGGAACGGTCGAAGTGAATCAGATGTTCTGGCAGAACTGGGGGATCCCAGGCTGATCGCCAAGACTTTGATCGATACAGATGACAGTGCAGCTGTTTATGATGAGTCTGGTTATTCTGAAGAGAGCTACGGTGCAGATGATTATGCGGATAATGGGACGGAGAGCAGTGCCGGAAAGGCAAGAAGCTTTAAACTGGATCTGAGCACATGGTATGGGAAGGCAATCGTGATCGCCATTGCAGCGTTAATTGTGATACTTTTAACAACTGTTTTGGTGGCAGTTGCTCCATTTTTGATAATTTTTGGTATAGTTTTGTATTTAATATCCTGGTACAGGAAGAAAAAAGTATAAGTGTTCCACAACAGCTGTGAATTAAAGACAATTTCCGTGTAATGAAATGGATTGCTTGTGAAAAAAGTATTTATAAGATTTGCATAAAAAATACGTGTTTAGTCTTGATTTATAGTGGATTTTACTGTATAATCTGGATTAACAAGTTGAGATTGTGTCTGTTTTGTATAAAAACAGATGATGCCATTGAGAAGAGAGAACGGCAGAAGATATACATCGAAGGATGTGTTATTTTCTGCCGATTTTTTTATCTGTTTTTTAGAAAAGGTGATCAGAATGGATTGCCTTATTGAAGTATGATAAATTGTATAAAATAGATAAAAAAACAATTATTATCAAATAATAATTGCTTAAAATAAATAAAGAAATATTGGAAAATAGAGAAATAACTGTTGATTATATACAAGAAATGTGTTATCATTTGGTAAAAAGTTGGTAAAGATAACAAACGCGCAAATACAAAGGAGGGTAGTGAGAGGGCATTTTTGACAGCAGAACGTAAATGAGAGTTTTGCTTAATGTATTGGGGTAATTGCTGGAAGATATAACGGAAATGTTTTTCAGCAGAATGTGTAATGAGCAACATGATCAGCACTGTCAGGGGGACAGAGATATCGTGATGATGCAGCTGATCGGTAGTACGTAAATTTATGAAAAGCAGGTGATATACAATGAAAAGTAAAAAATCTTTTTTCAGGACAGTGGAGCCTTATCTCTATCTGGTTCCTGTAATGATCCTTTTTATACTGTTTGTATTCTGGCCGTTCGTTAAGACGATCCAGCTGAGCTTTGCCAGAACCACACCTCTTGGTCAGGTGGCACAGTATGTAGGACTTGACAACTATACGAATATTTTTACAGATGGAACGTTCCTTAACAGTTTGGTGACAACACTGAAATTTTCTGTTATGCGAGTTATCCTTTCTATTGTGCTCGGTTTTATACTGGCGATCATCAGTACAGAGAAGATCAGGGCAAAGGGATTTTTCCGTACTGTATATGCACTTCCGATGGCTATTTCCGCAGCAGCGGCATCTGTAGTGTTCATGTTTATTTTCCACAGCTCTCTGGGTATCCTGAACAGGGCGCTCGGAACTCATATCGGATGGCTGACAGATAAGAAATATGCACTGATCGCAGTTACGATCGTTAGTGTATGGATGGCGATCGGTATGAATTTCATTTACCTTACTGCAGCGATCCAGAGTGTACCGGCTGAGCTTTATGAGAGCGTTGCCCTGGATGGAGCGAATTTCTTCCAGAAGCACCGTCATGTAACGATTCCGTCAATCTCTCCGACACTGTTCTTCCTTCTCATCATCAATGTCATCAACTCCGTACAGGCATACGCAGAGTTCAAGATGATGACCCAGGGCGGACCGGCAGAGAGTACCAACGTTATCGTGTATGAGATTTACCAGGAGGCATTTATCAACAGCCGTTTCGGTGTGGCCTGTTCAGAATCCGTAATTCTGTTTGTTATTTTGATCATCCTGACTGCACTGCAGTTTAGACTGGAAAAGAAGGTGACCTACTGATGAAAGAAAAACCATATGTAAAAGTGGCGATGTATGCGCTGAATATTATTTTTGCAATTATTATTATTGTTCCTGTTATCTACTGTTTCAATGTTAGTATGATGGATCTGAAGGAGATCTACGGCGGAAAGTTCTGGCCGTCCCATCTGACTATCGAGAACTACACAAGAGCATTTCAGCTTGCACCGTTCTTTACCTTCATTAAGAACTCACTGATCGTATCCGGTGTTATCACATTTGCTCAGGTCGTTACAGGTGCTCTTGCAGCATATGCTTTTGCAATGATGGAGTTCAAAGGCAAAAAGGTCCTGTTCTATATTATGCTGGCAACCATGATGATCCCGAGCCAGGCGATCATCATCGCAAACTACCTGACTATTGCTGACTGGGGTATCCGTAATACATACGCAGCGCTGATCCTTCCTAATGCAGCAGCAGCTTTTGCGGTATTCAACATGCGTCAGGCATTCCTGACACTGCCGAAGGAGATCCATGAGGCGGCAGAGATTGACGGATGTACAAATTTCAAGTTCTTATATACCATCGGTGTTCCGCTTATCAAACCATCACTGGGTGCTCTGATCATCTATGTATTCCTTCAGAGCTGGAACTACTATCTGTGGCCACTGCTTGTAACAGACAGTGTAAATATGAGAACGGTTCAGATCGGTCTTGGTATGCTTCAGGGGGCTGAGGCAACAGACTTCCGACCGGTTATGGCTGGCGCTATGGTTATCCTGATTCCGTCGATCCTTGTATTTATCATTGGTCAGAAGCAGATGATCAGTGGTCTGACAGCAGGTGCTGTTAAGGGTTGATCCAATCACATAAGAGCAAGTAGCAAAAATGTTAATTTGTCCGACCTGTATTGGGGCGGGTCGGACCATTATAAAAGGAGGGTTTCTATATGAACAACAAAAAATGGATGGCGATTCTTTTAGGAGGAATCATGGCTGCATCTCTGGCAGCTCCGTGCTCAGTAAGTGCAGCTGAGAAAACAACACTTACATTCTGGCATGCAATGGGCGGCACAAACGGTGAGGTGCTTCAGCAGATCGTGGATGATTTCAACGCATCCCAGGATGAGATTGAGATTAAAGCTGAGTATCAGGGAACCTATGATGATACCATCACAAAACTGAAAGCTGCTATGCAGAGTGACTCCGGTCTTCCGGATGTCTGCCAGATGTATGACGTAGGAACAAAGTTCATGTATGACAGTGGTGCTGTCATTCCTGTAGAAGACAAATTTGAGAGCACAGGCTATGATAAGAGCTCTGTTATGGAGGTTATCAGCAGCTACTATACCGTAGACGGCAAGCAGTATGCAATGCCATTTAACGTATCCACACCTATGCTGTATTACAACAAAGACGTATTTGAGGCAGCAGGACTTGATCCTGAAACTCCGCCAACAACTTATGATGAGGTTCTTGAGGATGCCAAGAAGATCGTAGAGAGCGGAGCAGCTCCGGTTGGTTATTCACAGGCTATTTACGGATGGTTCTTTGAGCAGCAGCTTGCAGGACTTGGTGTAACATACGGAAACAATGACAATGGACGTAAAGAGGCAGTTACAGCTGTTGATTTTGATTCCAACGGCGGCGGCCTGAAAGTATTTGATATGTGGAAAAAGCTGTATGATTCCGGATATTTCGAAGATTACGGAACAACAACAGCAGATACTCAGACAGCATTCTTCTCCGGACAGGTTGGTATGATCATCGAGTCTACTGCTATCCTGAAAAATGCAGTTGATTCTTCTCCGTTCGAAGTTGGTACAGGATATCTTCCGAGAATCGAGCAGAATGATGAAGGCGGTGTTATCATCGGTGGTGGATCCCTGTGGCTTACAGATACAGGCAACGAAGCTAACGAAGATGCAGCATGGAAATTCATCGAGTACATCACAACTCCTGATGTACAGGCTAAATGGTCCATGGGTACAGGATACTTTGCGATCAACGAGAAAGCTTATGAGACAGAGGATATGAAGGCTTACCTCAAAGAAAACCCGAACTTCGAGACAGCTATCAACCAGCTGAAGGATTCTCCTGTAAACTGCAATACAGCAGGTGTTCTCTCAGGTGTACAGACAGAAGCCCGTCTTACATTCAACGAGATCATGCCGCAGGTATATGATGGCAAGCTTACAACTCAGGACGCTGTTGATCAGCTTGCAGCTTCTGTAAACAAAGCGATCGAGAACTATAACGAGTCTATTAAATAATCAGAATGCCCTCTGATCAGTAGATAGAGCAACAGATAGGGATACCGCCGCCGGGCGCCGGTATCCCTGCTGTTTTACATGCTGTGAGACTACAGATCATGTATATCCGGGGTATAGGATCATATGAAAAACTGTGTAGTGAGACGGACGGAGTGAGTCCGGCTGACTAGACAGCTTTCGAATGGAGTGAGTGTGGCCTGCGGCGTTCGTGCAGGGCAAAATGAAGTGATGCGCTATTGGCGTTATCACCGGCAGAAAATAATGTTACAACAGGAAAGGAGCAAATTTATGGGCGGAATTCTCGGAGCATGTAATGCAATATCGGATTATTTGCACACTTTAAATATGGGATCGACGCTGTTTCGGCTGATTCTTGCGATGTTTCTTGGATGTCTGATCGGTATTGATCGTGGAATGAAGAAGCGTGTGGCAGGTGTAAAAACACATATGATCGTTTGTATGGGGGCAACTCTGGTTATGATGACGGGCGATTTTATCCATGTATATTCTAATGGGGCAGGAATCGGAGATACTGCACGACTTGGCGCACAGGTTGTCAGCGGGATTGGTTTTCTTGGAGTGGGAACCATCATTGTGACCGGACAGAGACATGTATCCGGTCTTACGACAGCGGCCAGTCTTTGGACTTCTGCGTGTATCGGACTTGCTGTGGGAATCGGCTTTTACAGCGGTGCGATCTTTACCACGCTGGGGCTTATTCTGGTGTTCAAATATGCGAAATATATAGAGGTTTATGTGGAAGAGCATTCCAATACCTATGACGTATATATGGAGTTTGAAAATGAAGACAAGATGAGTATGGTCATAAAGAAGCTCCGGGAAGAGGACATCATGATCTCCAACGTAGTTATCATCAAAAAGAGATCCAAAACACAGAGTGTGGTGATCCAGGCAACAATGGAGGCTGCCAAATGGAAAGCACGCCATACTGTATTTCGTGAGGTAAGACAGCAGGAAGGAGTTATTTCTGTGGAGGAAATATGATCGGGAATCGGGAATACAATGAAACTTATCATGTTTTTGAGAAAGTTAAGAGCATGTTAAAGAAAAAAAGATGTATTTTACGAAAAATGCACTTGAAATATGAAGAATAGTCTGATACAATGAATACAAAGTGAAGAAGGAATCTGATTCAGCTTGCTGAATACAGAGAATGCCATTGAGAACAGAGACCGGCATGAAGACACATGGATAAGTGTGTTTTTATGCCGGCTATTTTTATGCGCAAATGTTAATGTTTCAAAAGGATTACAAGGGTTACAAAGGGTTACGGCATAAAAATAATGGCATATTCACTTGAAAGATTGCTGTTCGTAAGCAGTACTCCTCGCAGAATATTTACCTGCGGACGGCAATGCTTGTGTTGCAACGGATATTCTGCTGTTTCCGGCGCAGAGAAAGCCGGGGACAGTTCAGAAGATCCGCAAACAGGAAAGGAGAAACAGATCTATGTATGATGTGATCATTATCGGAGCAGGAGTTTCCGGAGCGGCAGCGGCGAGAGAGCTTTCAAGATATCGGCTGAAAATCTGCGTTCTGGAGCGAGAAGAGGATGTATGCTGTGGAACTTCCAAGGCAAACAGCGGAATCGCTCATTCCGGTTATGATGCAGAACCGGGAAGCCTTATGGCGGAACTGAATGTGAAGGGCAGCAATATGATGGGACAGCTTTCGAAGGAACTGGATTTTCCTTTTAAACAGACTGGTTCATTGACTGTCTGTACGACTGAGAATGGAATCGCCATGCTGCATAAGCTGCGTGAAAGAGGAATGAAAAACGGAGTAGAGGGACTGAGGATCCTTGACAGAGAAGAAGCACTTGCCATGGAGCCGAATCTGTCTGATCAGGTGCTGGCAGCGCTGTATGCACCGACAGCCGGAATTGTCTGTCCCTTTGAGCTGAACATTGCAATGGCAGAGAATGCATATAACAATGGTGTGGAATTTAAATTTGATACAGAAGTAAAGAACATCCGAAAACAGGAAAAAGGTTTTGTTGTGGAAACCTCAAAGGGTGATTTTGAGACAGGCTGTATCGTCAATGCTGCCGGTGTCTATGCGGATGTTTTTCATAATATGGTAAGTGAGAAAAAACTGCATATCACTCCTCGTAAGGGTGAGTATATGCTTCTTGATAAAAGTGCAGGAACACATGTGAATCATACGATCTTTGCACTTCCAAATAAGAACGGAAAAGGAGTTCTGGTAACACAGACTGTTCATGGAAACCTTTTGATCGGGCCTACAGCTACGGATCTGGAGGATCGGGAGGAAACAGCGACTACCTCAGAGGGGGTGGAGGAAGTAAGTGCCAAATCCCGGAAAACAGTAAAGGATATTCCACTGCGGAAGGTGATCACAAGCTTTGCAGGGCTTCGAGCTATCGAGGACGGTATGGATTTTGTGATCAAAGAGGTGGAGGATGCTCCCGGATTTATCGATTGTGCAGGAATCGCATCCCCGGGACTTACCAGCTCACCGGCCATTGGCTGTATGGTTGCTGACATCGTAAAAGAAAAATTACATCCGGAAGTAAATCCGGATTTTGATCCGGTGAGAAAAGGGATCCTGGATCCGTCAGAGCTTTCTCTGGAAGAAAGAAATGAGCTGATCAAAAGATCACCGGAATATGGAAATATCATCTGCAGATGTGAGATGATCTCTGAGGGAGAGATCCTGGATGCGATCCGAAGACCGCTTGGAGCGAAATCCCTGGACGGAGTAAAACGTCGTACAAGAGCAGGAATGGGAAGATGTCAGTCAGGCTTCTGCTCTCCCAGAACAATGGAAATCCTCAGCCGAGAGCTTGGCATTTCCATGGAGGAGATCACAAAAACAGGCGGAGCTTCCAGACTGATCGAAGGAATCAACAAGAAAATTGCAGAGGAGGGCGAGAACCATGAATGATAAGATTATGGTGAAGAGAGATATCGTGATCATAGGCGGAGGCCCTGCAGGACTGGCAGCAGCCCTGGCTGCAAAGAAAGAGGGAGCAGAGAGTATCCTGATCCTGGAACGTGATAAGGAACTGGGCGGGATCCTGAATCAGTGTATCCATAATGGATTTGGCCTTCATACATTTCAGGAGGAGCTGACAGGACCGGAATATGCGGCACGTTTTATCCGGATGGTAAAAGAGCAGCAGATCGAGTACCGGCTGAACACCATGGTCATGGATATCAGCCAGGATAAGGTGATCACTGCCATGAGCCGCCAGGAGGGAATGTATCAGATCCGGGCAAAAGCTGTGATCCTTGCCATGGGCTGCAGAGAGAGACCGCGAGGTGCACTGAACATTCCGGGATATCGACCGGCAGGCATTTATTCAGCAGGAACAGCACAGCGCCTTGTAAACATGGAAGGATTTATGCCGGGAAAAAAAGTAGTGATCCTGGGATCTGGTGATATCGGACTGATCATGGCCAGACGTATGACGCTGGAAGGTGCAGAGGTTAAGGCAGTGGCAGAACTGATGCCATATTCCGGAGGCCTGAAGCGAAATATCGTGCAGTGCTTGGATGACTTTGGTATCCCGTTGAAGCTTAGCCATACAGTGGTTGACATAAAAGGAAAAGAGCGTGTGGAAGGAATCACTCTTGCAGAGGTAGATGAAAACAGACGCCCGATTCCCGGTACAGAGGAATTTTTTGAATGCGATACGCTTCTTCTTTCTGTTGGTCTGATCCCAGAGAATGAGCTTTCCGGACAGGCAGGTGTGAAGCTGAGCAATGTGACTTCCGGACCGGTGGTAAACGAAAGTCTGGAGACAAATGTAGAAGGTATTTTTGCCTGCGGAAATGTTCTTCATGTTCACGATCTGGTGGATTTTGTTTCGGAGGAAGCCGGCAATGCAGGAAGAAATGCGGCTCTTTATATAAACAACAATGGAGAGGATAAAATACCGGAAGAGATGAAGATCACACTTTCGCCCCAAAACGGAGTCCGCTATACAGTGCCGTCTGAGATCCGTACCGGTCATATGGCGGAGGAGCAGCTGGTCCGCTTCCGTGTGGGAAATGTATATAAAAATTGTTACATCCGTGCATATCTGGATGGAGAACGGATCTTTTCCAGAAAAAAACAGGTGGCAGCACCCGGAGAGATGGAACAGATCAAATTGAAAAAAGAGCAGCTTCTTTCCATTCTGGAAGGAAAACAGAAACAGGATAAACATGAACTTGTGATCCAGGTGGAGGAGTGATGAAAATGGAAAAAAGGAATCTTACTTGTATCGGATGTCCTATGGGATGCGCCCTTCTGGTGGAAATGAATGGAAAAGAAATCATTTCCGTCACAGGAAATACCTGTAAAAAAGGTGCGGAATATGCAGTGAAGGAAGTGACAGATCCGACCAGGATCGTGACAACGACCGTGCGTGTGAAGAATGGAAGCATGCCGGTGGTGTCAGTAAAGACAGCACAGGATATTCCGAAAGGAAAGATTTTTGACTGTGTGGATGCGCTGCGGGATGTATGTGTGGAAGCGCCGGTTCAGATTGGGGACGTGATCCTGGAGAATGCAGCAGGTACAGGTGTGGATATCGTGGCTACAGGAAATGTGAAGCAGATCATACAGTGATCTGCAAAGGATATATATGGCGATCTGTATGCTTATAATATGTCAGCCCTCTGGCAGACAAAGCGAATAAAATAAACCTGAAAAGGCTTTTTTATCGCTTTGTTTGCCATGAAATAAAATGTACAAAATGCACAAAAGATATTAGCACTTAAAAGAATAATTAATTAAAAAATAACAAAAAAATGCACAAAAGTCGATAAAAAATGTTGAAAATAAATAAAAGCTATGATATAATCAGAAATATGAATTGGCAAAAATGCTCACAACGATGTAATGCATTGAATGGAGGATGATTAGAATGAAAGTATTTGGACATCGTGGTTTCAGCGGAGAATATCCGGAGAATACAATGCTGGCGTTTCAGAAGGCAGTGGAGGCTGGTTGCGAGGGGATCGAGCTTGATGTGCAGCTGACCAAGGATCTGGTTCCGGTGATCATGCACGATGAGAAGGTTGATCGTACCACAGATGGAAACGGGTATATCTATGATCTTACATATGCTGAGCTGTGTAAACTGGATTGCAGTTATCCGGATAAGTTTGCCGGAAAATTCGGCAGGCTTCAGATTCCGACTCTGAGAGAGTATTTGGAGTGGATGGCAGAGGAGGAAGATCTGATTACAAACATCGAGCTGAAGAACAGTGTTTATTATTATGGTGGTATGGAAGAGAAGGTCATTGATATGATCTGCGAATATGGTCTGGAGGATCGGATCATCCTTTCCTCTTTCAATAACGCATCCATTGTATTGTGCAGACAGAGTGATGAGACTATTGCAGGAGGCTTTCTGGTAGAGAAATATGTGGATAATGCAGGGGTTTATGCAAGAACCTGTGATGTGCAGTATTATCATCCGAATCTGGAATACCTGAAGGAAGAACATGTACGCAGCTGTTCCCAGAATGGGATCGGGGTGAATGTCTGGACTGTAAACGAGGAAGAGGATATGAGAAGGATGAAGAAATGGGGAGTAAACTCCATCATTACCAATTATCCGGACAGAGGAAGAGCAGTGGCAGACGAGGATTGAAACTGCGATGTAAAGGCGCTTTCTGTGAGGCACATACAGGAGGCAGGCTAAATTTGAAATCTCCGGCAGGAGGGGGTCCTGCTGCAGATCTATATAAGCAAAATAAAAAAACTATAATAATGTATATGGAGGAGTTTTACAATGGAGAAAGAAACAAGACCTTTTATTTCCTGGCAGCTTGCAGACGATTTTATGACTGCAGTATTTGAGAAAATGGGAGTTCCGACGGAGGATGCAAGACTTTGCGCTGATGTACTTCTGGAAAGTGACAGACGTGGAATCGAGAGCCATGGCTGCAACCGCTTTAAACCGATCTATATCGACCGTATCAAATCCGGAATCTTAAATCCTGTAACAAAGATCGATATTCTTAAAGAGACACCGACAACTGCAGTTCTTGATGCTAACGATGGTATGGGAATGGTAGCCAGCAAGAAGGCTATGGACATGTGTATCGAAAAAGCACATAAATACGGCATGGGTATGGTTGCAGTCCGTAACTCTTCCCATTATGGAATCGCAGGCTACTGGACAGGTCTCGCAGCAAAGGAGAATATGATCGGTATCAGCGGTACTAACGCAAGACCATCTGTTGCACCGACATTTGGTGTTGAGAATATGCTTGGAACCAACCCATTAACATTTAGTATGCCTACAGATGAGCCGTTCCCGTTTACACTGGACTGTGCAACATCTGTTATCCAGAATGGCAAGATCGAATACTACGCACGTATCAACCATGATACTCCTAAGGGTCTTGTTATTTCCAGAGAAGGAGAGGAGCTTACAGATAGTGCAGAGATCCTTAAGAAGATCAGAAGCCAGCAGGCAGCACTTGCTCCTCTCGGTGGATTTGGTGAGACAACCGGAGGATATAAGGGATACGGATACTCTACGGTTGTTGAGATCCTTTCCGCTGCTCTTCAGTCCGGTCTCTTCCTGAAAGCTCTGGATGGTAAGGATGAGGAAGGAAAGATCCGTCCATATCATCTTGGACATTTCTTTATTGCTATCGACACAGAGGCATTTATGGGTGCAGAGGCATTCAAGAAAACATGCGGTGATATCCTGAGAGACCTGAGAGGCTCCGAGAAGGCTCCTGGACAGGAACGTATCTACACAGCAGGCGAGAAGGAATATGATGTATGGATGTATCGTAAGGATAAGGGAGTTCCGGTGACAGAGGCAGTTCAGAAAGAGTTTATCGGACTTCGCGATGAATTCGGACTTACACAGTTCAAATTCCCGTTTGAGAAATAATGTATCTGCAGAAGGGAAGTCCATAGGGGCTTCCCTTCTTTTACCAGAGAAGAAGATTGTCTGAGAATTGTAATACAGCCGGAAATAAAACAGATATATTTGGCAAATGCGTCTGGTCTTTGAAGCAATAAACTGATACAATAAGAATAATATCTTCAAATAATGCGCGGAGATAAAATGATATTGTGTGAACATTGCGGAGGAAGAGAGAAGATGAACAAAGAATTTCTGGACGCGATCGAGGCGAACCCGATCATAGCGGCTGTAAAGGATGAGCAGGGGCTTCAGAACTGTTTGGGCAGGGAGGAGCTTACCGTGATCTTTATCCTGTATGGAGATATCCGTTCTATTGGGGGAATTGTGGAGCGGATCCACCAGGCGGGGAAGATCGCGATGGCACATATAGACCTGATCACAGGTTTAAGCTCAAAAGAGGTTTCTGTGGATTATATTTGTAAAAATATCCATGCAGATGGGATCATTTCAACAAAAGCATCCATGATCAACAGGGCGAAGAAGCTTGGAATGTATACAGTTCTGCGTTTTTTCCTTATTGATTCCATGGCGATCAAGAATATTGAGAATCTGGGAAATCAGCATGAGCAGCTGCCGGATGTGGTAGAGGTTCTGCCGGGGCTGATGCCGAAGATTCTTAAACAGATATGTAAAACAAGCAAGGTGCCTGTGATCGCAGGCGGTTTGATCTCCGATAAGGAGGATGTGATGGGAGCCCTGGGTGCGGGGGCAGCAGCGGTTTCCACTACAAATCAGAAGGTATGGGAATTATGAGGCTGCAGAGGCACTGAGCCGCAGCCAAGAAATGTATTGGAGGATTTTTATATGGCAAAATATGTTATGGCGCTGGATTCCGGAACGACCAGTAACCGCTGTATTCTTTTTGATGAAAGCGGAAGGATCCGCAGTGTGGCACAGAAGGAGTTTATCCAGCATTTTCCAAAACCGGGATGGGTAGAGCATGATGCAGGTGAGATCTGGTCCACACAGCTTTCTGTTGCCAGAGAGGCTATGAACCAGATTGAGGCAACGGCAGAGGATATTGCAGCGATCGGTATCACCAATCAGAGAGAGACCACCATTGTCTGGGATAAGAATACGGGACAGCCGGTTTATCATGCCATCGTATGGCAGTGCAGGAGAACCTCAGAATACTGCGACAGCCTGAAAGCAAAGGGACTGGAAGAAAAATTCCGTCAGAAAACAGGACTTGTTATTGATGCGTATTTTTCTGCCACCAAGGTAAAATGGATCCTGGATAATGTGGAGGGTGCCCGCGAAAGAGCAGAGAAGGGTGAGCTTCTGTTTGGTACCGTGGAGACCTGGCTGATCTGGAAGCTGACCAAGGGAGCTGTTCATGTAACAGATTATTCCAATGCGTCCAGAACCATGATGTTCAACATCAATACACTGGAGTGGGATGATGAGATCCTGGAGGAGCTTGATATTCCGAAATGCATGCTCCCGCAGGTAAAAGAGTCCAGTGAGATTTATGGTGAGACAGATCCGTCCTTTTTCGGTGGAAGGATCCCGGTAGCCGGTGCTGCCGGGGACCAGCAGGCGGCGCTGTTCGGACAGGCCTGCTTTGAGAAAGGTGAAACCAAGAATACATATGGAACCGGTGGCTTTCTTCTGATGAATGCAGGAGATAAACCGGTATTTTCCAATAACGGGCTGGTTACAACCATCGGATGGGGACTTAACGGAGAGATCACTTATGTTCTGGAGGGATCCGTATTTGTGGCTGGTGCTGCGATCCAGTGGCTTCGTGATGAGCTTCATCTGGTGGATTCCGCATCGGATACCGAGTATTTTGCGGGAAAGGTACCGGATGCAAACGGCTGCTACGTCGTGCCTGCATTTACAGGACTTGGAGCTCCTTACTGGGATCAGTATGCCCGTGGCACGATCGTGGGATTGACCCGTGGTGTAAATAAGTATCATATTGTGCGTGCGACTTTGGAATCACTTGCATATCAGGTCAATGATGTGCTGGAGGTTATGAAGGAAGATGCAGGAAGTGACCTTGCAGTTCTTCGTGTAGACGGCGGAGCAAGTGCAAACAATCTTCTCCTGCAGATCCAGGCCAATATCAGTAATGTGGCTGTAGAACGTCCGGAATGTATTGAGACAACTGCTCTTGGTGCCGCATATCTTGCAGGTCTTGCTGTGGGATTCTGGGAAAGCAAGGAGGCAGTACTGGAAAGCCGTGATGTGGAACGTATTTTCCGCACGGAGATCGATGATGAGAAGCGAAATGCCATGGTAAAAGGCTGGAGAGCTGCAGTAGGCTGCTCCAGAGACTGGATCAAAAAGATCCAGTAAAAGATAAAAAAGAAAAGTCATGCAGCGGGACCGGATGAAAATGTCCTGTGCATGGCTTTTTTGCGTTTCCGGAATGTCACAGACAGACCGGCATATAAGCGATCGCGGAACAGATCCGCCGGAGCTTACAGAGTGGTCAGATCGATCCTGTAATCGTCGGAACCCGTTCCGTCAGCAGTGTAGTAAGCTGCTCTTTCTTCTGCATTTACATAGATGTGGAGCTCTTTGCCTTTCAGGCCCTTTGCTTCTGCATCTTTCTTAACAGCTGCCTCAAGGTCGGCAACTGTGATGGATGTCTCAAAAATTTCAAGTGTGATGCCGCTGATCTTATGATTTTTTACAGTGTTCTTAACTTCTTCTACTACTTCTGGTGCCTTGGCTGCTACAGTCTCTGTTGCCTTTTTGACTGCTTTAACGGTTTTTTCAGCTGCAGGTGTTTTTTCAATCTTTTCTACAGTTGATTTCACGGTAGCTTTGGCCTTGGTGGTTGCGCTCTTCAGGTTGCTTGTTCTGCTGTTTCTTCTTTTTTCCATAATGGAACACTCCCTTCCACATATTTCGCTGACAGAACGGATCTGCCGGAATATGTACCTGTTTACAGTAGCATGAATCCGGTGGAAAGTCAAATTTTTGCTTGGGTGTTGCATTTCCGGCAGTTGTCGTATAAACTGGATTACAGAGAAAATCAGACAGGGGTACAGAGATTGAAGAATATTCAGGAAGATATTAAAACAGGAAAATTTAAGCAGGCATATCTCCTTTACGGTGAGGAAGCCTATCTGAAACAACAATATAAAAGAAATCTGGTGAAGGCTCTGAACCCGGACGATGATACCATGAATTTTACCAGATATGAGGGGAAGGGGATCGATGTCCGGGAGCTTTTGAGTCTTTGTGATACCATGCCCTTTTTTGCAGAGCGAAGAGTAGTCCTTCTTGAGGATACGGGATTCTTTAAGAACAAATGCGAGGAACTGGCAGATTATATGAAAGCTCTGCCTGATTATCTGTATCTAGTGTTCTGCGAGTCTGAAGTAGATAAAAGAAGCCGTATGTACAAGGCGGTAAAAGCCTGCGGCAGCATCGGGGAATTTAAACAGCAGGATGAAAAGACTCTTATGCGGTGGGCAGCAGGGATCCTTGGAAAAAATGGCCGCAGGATCACCCAGAGAGATGTGGAGCTTCTGCTGACCATGACGGGAACAGATATGGGAAATATAAGGATGGAGCTGGAAAAGCTGATCTCCTATACGGTCGGAAGAGATGTTGTGACGGCTGCAGATATCCAGGCTGTCTGTACCACGCAGACAACCAATAAGATCTTTGATATGGTGCGTGCGGTGACGGAGAAGAACCAGAAGCGGGCCCTGGATCTGTACTATGACCTTCTGACCCTTCGGGAACCGCCGATGCGGATATTGTTTCTTTTGGCGAAACAGTTTCGTCAGATCTGCCTGACCAAGAAAATGTCACAGGAGGGTCTTTCTCAGACCGAGATCGCTTCCAAACTGGGAGTACCCTCTTTTGTTGTGCGGAATCTGGCATCCTGTGCCAGATCCTACACTGTGGAAGAGCTGGAGAATGCTGTGCGGGATTTTGTGGATGCGGAAGAGGCGGTAAAGACAGGTACACTTGGAGATGTGCTCAGCGTGGAGCTTCTGATCGTGAAGTATAGCTCGGCGAGAGCAGTGAGAGCCTGAGTTTTACGGAGACGGGTTCTGCCACAGGGTCGCTCCGTTGTCCCTGAGCCATTTTTCGCAGGCTTTATACTCTGGCATCACAGATGCCACCACTGCATAAAAGGCAGGGGAATGATTCATTTCTTTTCTGTGGGAAAGTTCGTGTACTACAACATAATCCAGGACTTTTTCCGGGGCGAAGATCAGCCGCCAGTTGAAATTCAGGTTTCCTTCGCTGGTGCAGCTTCCCCAGCGGGTTTTTTGTTCCCGGATCGTGATACGGCCGTAGGTTACGCCCATTTTTCTGGCGTAGGCTGCGGTTTTTCTTTTGAATATTTTTCTGGCGGATTCCATATAATAACTGCGGCGGAATTCCGAAAGAGGCGGGTTTTCAGCCTGGGGCTGTGCCGGCCTGGAGGCAGAGTGGGAGAGGTGCTTCAGGATCCAGCTTTCTTTCTGGGAGAGAAAACGCTGGATGGTGGAATCTGGCATTGTGTGCGGAGCACGGACAGTCACCTGACCGGAAACGCTGACCTGGATCGCCAGGGTTTTCCGGCTACTGCGGATAATGCGGTAGGGAAAGGGATGAGATATCATAAAAAAACTCCTTTTGGTCAATACAGAAAGCTATATACAAAACAGAAATCTATATACAAAAAAGACAGTCGCTGACGGTTCGACTGTCTTTCCTTTTACTTATAAGCTTATAACTAAAATATTCCGTGGTCTATTACGCAATGCTGTTGACAGCTTTGGAAAGACGGGAAATTTTTCTGGCGCAGTTATTTTTGTGATAAACGCCCTTGGATGTAGCTTTGCTGATTGTGGAGATTGCGTCCTTAAGAGCAACCTCTGCAGCTGCCTTATCCTTATTTTCAACTGCTGTCTCAACTTTCTTGATGGAAGTCTTAACTGCAGAACGGATTGCTTTGTTTCTTGCAGCCTTAGTGCTGTTAACTAAGATTCTCTTCTTTGCGGATTTAATGTTAGCCAATTCGTACACCTCCGATTCCTTAAAAATATAATATTAAATTACATTCACAGGAACAGACACGGGCGCTCCTATGAAACATGCTTATATATATTATTATACGTGCACAGGAATGTCAAGATGTTTTTCGCAAAAATTCCAAAAAAATATGCAAAAAATACCAGATGCTGTGTGGAAAAGGGGAAATGATACATATTTATGGGAAAAAGGGGAAATAATAAAAGGGAAAACACCGGAAAAGCTGCAGGCAGCAGCGAAAAAGTCTTTGCAATCTTACAGAAAAAGAGGATGAGAGTATGGCTGGAAGGAGCAGAATCAGAACAGACCTGGCGCTGGAAGCAACGGAACGCTTTCAGGCGGAAAACGTAGAAGTACGTGGAGTAGAGATCAGGGAAAGATACGATGAGGAAAAGGATGTTCGGACTACCGTAGTGCGGATCACAACGGAAAATGGAGCCAGGACCATGGGAAAACCACAGGGGACCTATATTACCATTGAGGCACCGGATCTTTCCGTTCCGGATGAGGATTATCACAGGGAGATCTCGGAAGAGGTGGCACATCATTTGAGGGAGCTGATCGATCTCGGACGGCAGCAGTCGATCCTGGTGGTAGGCCTTGGAAATCAGGAGATTACTGCGGATTCCCTTGGCCCTCGTGCAGTTTCCAATCTTCATATGACAAGGCATGTGATCCGGGAATATGGGCTGAAGAGCAATGAACATATGAAAATGCATCAGATCAGCGGGATCGTTCCGGGTGTGATGGCACAGACCGGAATGGAAACTCTGGAAATTGTTCGGGGTGTTGTTTCTGAGACAAAGCCGGATTTGGTGATCGCCGTAGATGCGCTGGCGGCCAGAAGTACGACAAGACTTAACCGGACGATCCAGATCACGGATACCGGGATTAGTCCGGGCTCCGGCGTGGGGAATCACAGGGAAGGCCTGAATGAAGAAAATCTTTCGGTCCGTGTGATCGGGATCGGTGTTCCGACTGTGGTGGATGCGGCTACTATTGTCCATGATTCCATGGCAGAGCTTCTGGAGGCACTGGAGGAGGATGAGCAGAAGGAGTTTCTGGAAGAAATGATCTCACCGAAGCTTTACACCATGTTTGTAACACCAAAGGATGTGGATGAAACGGTACGATATTTAAGCTTTACCATTTCCGAGGGACTGAATCTGGCTTTTTCCGATAGTCTAATCGAAGAGGACAGGTCATAAAATACCATAAGAGGTGATCGTGGGTGACGAATATCCAGAGGGCTTTCTGCGTGGTTTTGAGCCTGATCTTCCTGGGGGTGGTGGCTGTCCTTCCGGGAGATTTTTTCAGGCATGGTGAGATCTACAGACAGCTGCCGCTGTATTGCTTTCTGGAAAAGAAAGCTCTGCAGAAGGAAAATGGCAGAGACCGGGAAACAGAGATGCTTTTGCAGGAAAAAAACGCAGAGCATCTGGGTGAAGAAGTGGAAGCAGAGAACCGAAAAGAGCAGGAGACGCTGCTGATGGCCGAGGCGGAAGAAGTGGAAAAGAAAGAAGCCCTTCAGAAGAAAGAAGAGCTTCAAAAGAAAAAAGAAATTCAAAAGAAAGAAGCGGAAGAGGCAGAAATGGCAGGGAAAAAATCCTCTGCCGGCAAAAAAAATGAAAAGGAGACTGTTAAGGGAAATACAGAACAGGAAGTTGCTGAGCCAGAAATTACAGAGCCAGGAGGTTCAGAACAGGAAGCTACGGAGCCGGGGGACACAGAACCGGAGACTCCTCCGTCAGAGGAGAACCAATCCGGTGAAAATACTGCGAAGGAACAGGAGACTGTGGCACTGCCACATCCGCAGATTGACTTGTCTCAGGCGAAACTGGCAGATTTTGACTATGTGATGAATCAGTTTTTTATATTGGATTCCAATACGGAAACGAATGCGCAGCAGATCAGTGCGCCCCGTTTTCTGAAGGAGGATCTGTCCGTTAAAAAGGATTCATCGGTACCCCAGATCCTGATCTATCATACCCATTCCCAGGAGGCTTTTGCAGATTCAAGAGAAGGACAGACTGAGGACACCATCGTAGGAGTGGGAGATCATCTTACTGAACTTCTGGAAAAAACATATGGATACCAGGTCATTCATATAACAGATGCCTTTGATATGATGGGAGGAACACTGGACAGGAGCAAGGCTTATGATTATGCTAGGGCATCCATAGAAAAAGTGTTGGAAGAAAATCCCACCATTGAAGTTGTGATCGACCTTCACAGAGATGGTGTGCCGGATGAGCGTCATCTGGTAACGCAGGTGAATGGAAAACCTACTGCTCAGCTGCTTTTTTATAATGGATTAAGCTATACAGTCAGTCAGGGGGCAGTGAGTTATCTGCCCAATCCTTACATAGAAGAGAATCTGGCATTTTCCTTTCAGCTAGAATATCAGGCGGCACAGTATTACCCCGATCTTTACCGGGGGATCTATCTGGCAGGTCTTCGCTATAATCTGCATCTTAAGCCACGGGCCCTGCTTCTGGAGGCCGGAGCACAGACAAATACCGTGGAGGAAGTCCGAAATGCCATGGAACCATTTGCAGATATCTTAAACAGAGTTCTGAAAGGCAGTGACAAAGAAGGCTGAAATATGATATGATAAAGAGCAGTATGGAAAAATATGCGTTCTGAACGCTTTATACGAGAGAAATTTAAGGAGGACTTCCTGAATGATAGACCAGAGTAAAATTCGGAATTTTTGTATCATTGCACATATCGACCATGGCAAGTCAACACTTGCGGACCGTATCATCGAGATGACGGGACTTCTTACCGAGAGGGAAATGCAGGCCCAGGTTCTGGATAACATGGACCTTGAGAGAGAACGAGGAATCACCATCAAATCCCAGGCGGTTCGTATTGTATACAAAGCCAAGGACGGAAATGAGTATATTTTTAACCTGATCGATACCCCGGGACATGTGGACTTTAACTATGAAGTTTCCCGAAGCCTTGCTGCCTGTGACGGAGCGATCCTTGTTGTGGATGCAGCACAGGGAATCGAAGCTCAGACACTTGCCAATGTATATATGGCACTGGACCATGATCTGGATGTGGTTCCGGTGATCAACAAGATCGACCTTCCAAGTGCGGATCCGGAGCGTGTTATCAATGAGATCGAGGATGTGATCGGAATCGAAGCGCAGGATGCACCGCAGATCTCCGCAAAAACAGGACTGAATGTAGACCAGGTCCTGGAGCAGATCGTCAATAAGGTCCCGGCGCCGGCGGGGGATGTGGATGCACCTCTGAAGGCTCTGATCTTCGACTCTGTTTATGACCCTTATAAGGGTGTTATCGTATTTTGCAGAGTGAAGGACGGACGTGTGAAAAAGGGCACGAGGATCCATATGATGGCGACCGGATTCACCACGGAGGTTGTGGAGGTTGGATATTTTGGAGCGGGTCAGTTTATCCCGTGTGACGAGCTGACAGCAGGTATGGTCGGATATATCACAGCCAGCATCAAGAATGTCCGTGATACCCGCGTGGGTGATACGGTAACGGATGCGGACAACCCCTGTGCAGAGGCACTTCCGGGATATAAGAAGGTAAACCCTATGGTTTATTGTGGCCTTTATCCGGCAGATGGTGCCAAGTACGGCGATCTCCGTGACGCGCTGGAGAAGCTTCAGCTCAACGATGCTTCCCTTTATTATGAACCGGAGACATCGGTCGCCCTTGGATTTGGTTTCCGCTGCGGCTTCCTGGGACTTCTTCATCTGGAGATCATCCAGGAGCGTCTGGAGAGAGAGTATAACCTGGATCTTGTAACTACAGCACCGAGTGTTATCTATAAGGTCTATAAAACCAATGGTGAGATCATCGAGCTGACCAATCCCACCAACCTTCCGGATCCTTCAGAGATCGAATACATGGAAGAGCCTATGGTGAAGGCGGAGATCATGGTAACCACAGAGTTCATTGGTGCGATCATGGATCTCTGCCAGGAGAGACGTGGTCAGTATGAAGGCATGGAATATATGGAAGAAACCCGTGCACTCCTGAAATACAGACTGCCGCTGAACGAGATCATTTATGATTTCTTTGATGCACTGAAATCACGTTCCAGAGGTTATGCATCCCTGGATTACGAACTGGACGGATATGAGAGAAGTGAGCTTGTGAAGCTGGATATCCTTGTGAATAAAGAAGAAGTGGATGCTCTTTCCTTTATCGTGCATGCAGATACTGCTTACGAGCGTGGAAGAAAGATGTGTGAGAAGCTGAAAGACGAGATCCCGAGACAGCTCTTTGAGATCCCGATCCAGGCAGCTATCGGAAGCAAGGTCATTGCCAGAGAGACGGTAAGAGCCATGCGTAAAGACGTACTTGCCAAGTGTTACGGTGGAGATATCTCCCGTAAGAAGAAGCTTCTGGAAAAACAGAAGGAAGGTAAGAAACGTATGCGTCAGGTAGGTAACGTGGAGATCCCGCAGAAGGCATTTATGAGTGTCCTGAAGCTGGATGATAAATAGGAGATGACTTTTTGAAAAAAAATATAAAAAAACTGTTTCTGGCAGCAGGACTTCTGGCTATAACAGGAGCTCTGCTTACCGGATGTGGTTCAAAGAAGAAAAATGCAGAAGAGGAAAGTGTGATCAAAATCAGTACAGCGCCGGAACCGACTGCCACTCCTGATCCGAAAACCGTAGATCCGGATGCAGTGACGAGCAATGGAAATCTGACAATGGTCAATGAGTACCTGGCAGAAAACGGCAGTGAGGCATTGGGGATCGATGGCGTGACACCGACACCGGCTGCTTCGGATGGAAGCACGGATAATGCGGATAGTGCCGGTGAAGATACAAGCTCCGATGAGGATAATGATACATCAGGTAGTGGTGGAGAGGAAGGAGCCATGGATGGAGAATGAGGCGAAAAAACCGCTGGAGCTCTATATCCATATTCCGTTTTGTGTAAAAAAATGCGATTACTGTGATTTCCTTTCCGGACCTGCCGGAAAAGAGAGGCAGCGTGAATATTTCCAGGCTCTGGAAAGGGAGATTGCCGCTGTTCCGGATTTTTCGGACAGGGAGATCACCACAGTTTTTATCGGCGGAGGAACACCTTCCGTGCCGGATCCGTCTCTTGTTGGAGAGATGCTGGATCAGATCAGAAATAAGTTTTTTGTGGCCCCGGATGCTGAGATCACCATCGAAGCAAATCCGGGGACTTTATATAAAGAAAAACTTCAGATATATCTGGAACACGGGATCAACCGGCTGAGTCTGGGGCTTCAGTCCCCGCAGAATCGGGAATTAAAGATCCTTGGAAGGATCCATACGTGGGAAGAGTTTCAGGAGAGCTTTTTTATGGCAAGGGATGCAGGCTTTTCCAACATCAATATCGATCTGATGAGTGCCATTCCGGAACAGACCTATGCAGACTGGGAAAAAAATCTCCGCACGGTGGCAGGGCTTTCGCCAGAACATATTTCCGCCTATAGTCTGATCATTGAGGAAGGCACTCCTTTCGGGGAGAGAAAGCTGAAATTGCCGGATGAGGATACGGAGTACCGTATGTATGAGAATACGGCAGGGATCCTGGAGGAATATGGGTTTCATCAGTACGAGATCTCCAATTATGCGAAAGGCGGACGGGAATGCCGTCATAATAAGGGATACTGGCAGAGGATCGATTATCTGGGACTGGGACTTGGGGCGTCTTCACTTCTGAATCATATGCGTTTTTCCAATACTGCGGATATGAAGGAATATATTGGAAACAGTGCGTTTCCGGATAAGATCCGCCAGAATATGGAAAGCCTTACAGAGGCAGATGAGATGGCTGAGTTTATGTTTCTGGGGCTTCGGATGACAGAGGGCGTTTCAATGGAAGCGTTTGCGAAATATTTCGGAAAAAATATGGAAAACGTTTACGGAGAGGTCCTGAAAAAACATCTGGAGATCGGAATGCTGGAACAAAAAGGAGACAGGATATATCTTTCGAGAAAGGGAATCCATGTGAGCAATGGAGTGATGGCGGATTTTCTGCTGTAGAAAAATTTGTCGATTTTTTCACCTTGACGAACGGATGTTCTGGCAGTATACTGATAAAAAATCAGAAGTTTTACAGCGGAATAAGAGAGGTAGATTCTGCTGTTGAGAAGAATACCGGAGTATTTTTTATGACCGGACAGAGTAGGAGGCTTTCATGTCAGCAGAAGCAAACGATAAGAAGCGTTTTATCAGGATACGCGGAGCCAATGAGAATAATCTTAAGAATCTTAGCGTCGATATTCCCAGAGACCAGTTTGTGGTACTTACCGGACTCAGCGGCTCCGGTAAGTCATCTCTTGCATTTGATACCATTTATGCAGAGGGACAGAGACGTTATATGGAGTCACTTTCTTCCTATGCGAGGCAGTTCCTGGGACAGATGGAGAAACCGGATGTGGAGAGTATCGAGGGCCTTCCGCCGGCAATCTCCATTGATCAGAAGTCAACGAACCGGAATCCCCGTTCTACAGTGGGTACGGTAACGGAGATCTACGATTATTTCCGACTTCTGTATGCCCGTGTGGGAATCCCGCACTGTCCCAAATGTGGAAGGGAAATCCGCAAACAGACGGTAGATCAGATGGTGGATCAGATCATGACGCTTCCGGAACGCCAGAAGATCCAGCTTCTTGCACCGGTAGTGCGGGGCCGCAAGGGAACCCATGTTAAACTTCTGGATCAGGCCAGAAGAAGCGGATATGTGAGAGTGCAGATTGACGGAAATCTCTATGAGCTTTCTGAGGAGATCAAGCTGGATAAGAATATCAAACATAACATTGAGATCGTTGTGGATCGACTTATTGTGAAACCGGGAATAGAGAAGCGTCTTTCCGATTCTATTGAAACCGTGCTGGATCTGGCGGATGGTCTGCTGGTAGTAGACACTATGGACGGGAAGCTTCTGAATTTCAGTCAGAGTTTTTCCTGTCCGGATTGCGGCATCAGCATTGATGAGATCGAACCCAGGAGCTTTTCCTTTAATAATCCATTTGGTGCCTGCCCGCAGTGTCTGGGTCTTGGATATAAGATGGAATTTGATATCGATCTGATGATTCCGGATAAGAAACGGAGTATCAATGAAGGGGCTATCGCTGTTCTCGGATGGCAGTCCTGTACTACGCAGGGAAGTTTTTCCAGAGCAATCCTGGATGCCCTGGCAAGGGAATATGAATTTTCTCTGGATACACCTTTCTGCGAGTATCCGAAGAAGGTACAGGATATCCTCATCCATGGTACCGGCGGTCATTCTGTGAAGGTTTATTATAAAGGACAGCGGGGAGAGGGCGTTTACGATGTGGCGTTCCCGGGACTGATTCGCAATGTGGAGCAGAGATACCGTGAAACCGGTTCCGAGGCCATGAAGCAGGAATACGAGAGCTTTATGCGGATTACTCCGTGCACCACATGTAAGGGACAGAGGCTGAAGAAGGAGTCACTGGCAGTGACCGTGGCGGATAAGAATATTTATGAAGTGACCAATATGCCGGTACAGAAGCTGCAGGGCTTTTTCCGCGATCTGAAGCTTTCAAAGCAGCAGGAGCTTATTGGAAGACAGATCCTGAAGGAAATCCGCGCCAGGGTTGGATTTCTGGCAGAGGTTGGCCTGGAGTATCTTTCACTTGGAAGAGCTACCGGAACCCTTTCCGGCGGAGAAGCTCAGAGGATCCGTCTTGCCACACAGATCGGATCCGGGCTTGTGGGGGTTGCATATATCCTGGATGAGCCGAGTATCGGGCTTCACCAGAGAGATAATGACAAGCTTCTGGGGGCACTGATGCGTCTCCGTGATCTTGGCAACAGTCTGATCGTGGTGGAGCATGATGAAGATACCATGCGTGCTGCAGACTGTGTCATCGATATCGGCCCCGGAGCCGGAGAACATGGCGGACAACTGGTCGCAATGGGGACAGCTGAGGATCTGATGAAAAATGAGCAGTCTGTGACAGGAGCTTATTTAAGCGGAAGGCTGAAGATCCCGGTACCGGAAGTGAGGAAGGAACCAACCGGATTTCTTCATATAAAGGGTGCGGCAGAGAACAACCTGAAGCATATCGACGTAGATATTCCTCTGGGAGTGATGACCTGTATCACAGGTGTTTCCGGCTCCGGTAAGAGCTCTCTGATCAATGAAATCCTGTACAAGAGACTTGCCAGAGACTTGAACCGTGCCAGAGTGATCCCCGGGAAACATGATGACATCCTGGGTATCGATCAGCTGGATAAGGTGATCAATATCGACCAGTCCCCGATCGGAAGAACTCCCCGTTCCAATCCTGCCACATATACCGGAGTTTTTGACCAGATCCGTGATCTTTTTGCAGCCACCGCAGATGCCAAGGCAAAGGGCTACAAGAAAGGCCGTTTCAGTTTTAATGTCAAGGGCGGACGGTGCGAGGCCTGCAGCGGTGACGGAATCATCAAGATCGAGATGCATTTTCTTCCGGATGTATATGTGCCTTGCGAAGTCTGCAAGGGCAAACGCTACAATCGTGAGACTCTGGAAGTGAAGTATAAGGGCAAGAGCATTTATGATGTATTGAATATGACTGTGGAAGAAGCACTGACATTTTTTGAGAATGTACCGTCGATCCGGAGAAAGATCGAGACCTTGTATGATGTAGGGCTTTCCTATATCCGTCTGGGTCAGCCCTCCACCACTCTTTCCGGAGGAGAAGCACAGCGTATCAAGCTTGCCACAGAACTCAGCAAGCGCAGTACCGGAAAGACGATCTATATCCTGGATGAGCCTACCACAGGACTGCACTTTGCGGATGTCCACAAGCTGATCGAGATCCTGCGCCGTCTGTCTGAAGGAGGAAACACCGTTGTGGTCATTGAGCACAATCTGGATGTGATCAAGACGGCAGATCATATTATTGATATCGGACCGGAAGGCGGTGACAGAGGCGGAACGGTAATTGCCAGAGGAACTCCGGAGGAAGTAGCAGAGAATCCGGTTTCCTACACCGGTAAATATGTGAAAAAATATCTGGAACAGAAATAACCGGTAAAAGTTCTTTTCAATTTCTGTGGTTTTGTATATAATGAAGTGCGGGAACGTTCCGGCACAGACCGGAACAGAATAAGTCATAAATGCGTCAGCATACAGAATGCGTATGACGCAGGCGGGAGGATTTATGCCGGCAAAGGATATTGGAATCGATCTGGGAACCAGAAACAGTCTGGTGTTTTCCACAGGCAAGGGAATCGTTTTAAGAGAGCCCTCTGTGGTTGTTTATGATAAAGATACAGAGAAGATCAGAGCAATCGGTGAGGAAGCCAGACAGATGGCAAGCCATCTGACTTCCAATATGGAAGTGATCTGGCCAATCCGAAGAGGTGTGATCGTAGATTATAATGTAATGGAAAAGATGCTGAAATATTTTATTTCACAGGCTATGGGACGGAGAGCGTTCCGGAAGCCGAGAGTCAGCATCAGTGTTCCGAGCGGGATCACAGAGATTGAGCGTAAAGCAATTGAGGAAGCTGCCTATCAGTCAGGAGCCAGGGAAGTTTTTCTTGTGGATGAGCCCATTGCTGCTGCTATCGGGGCAGGTGTAGACATTACCAAGCCATTTGGCAATCTGATCGTGGACATCGGTGCAGGGACCACGGATGTTGCGGTCGTATCCGTAGGAGGTGTGGTTGTTTCCGCATCTGTGAAGGTTGCAGGAGATAATTTTGATCATGCGATCATGAATTATGTACGTGAGAAGCACAGCCTCTTTATCGGGGAGGATGCAGCGGAGAATATCAAGATCAAGATCGGAACAGCCAGTGAAGAAGCGGATCTTCGCACGATGGAGGTCAAGGGCAGAAATATCATCACAGGACTTCCGAAGGTGGCAACACTGACTTCTGAGGAGATCCGGACCGCTTTGCGGGAAACGACCGGACAGATCGTAGAGACAGTCCATGGCGTTCTTGAGAAAACACCGCCGGAGCTGGCGGCAGATATCATGGACCGAGGAATCGTTCTTACAGGCGGAGGTGCCATGCTGCATGGAATGGATGCATTGATCGAGCAGAAAACAGGAGTCAGCACATTGACTGTGCAGGATGCAATGCTTGTAGTGGCTGCCGGAACAGGAAAATATGCGGAAATCATGTCAAGGATGTAAACCGTTATGAGTCGTCTGGACGGCACAGGGTCAGAGAAGAGACTGCCGCAGGAAACTCATACAGATAAGGCGCTGCAGCTGCAGTGCCTTTTGCTGTTATCAGAGGTTTACAGATGGAGAAAAAAATGAGTGAGACAGTTACAGGATATATAGATCATGTGATCTTCCGAAATGAAGATAATGGATATACGGTCATGGTACTGAAAGGGATGGAAGAGGAACGGGAACTGACCTGTGTGGGGACATTTCCTGCGATCACCCAGGGGGCTGCCATTGAAGCTTCCGGAAATTATACAACACATCCGGTGTATGGCAAGCAGTTTCAGATAGCCTCCTACGTAGAAAAAATGCCGGAGGATGCACTGGCCATGGAGCGTTATCTGGGTTCCGGTGCGATCAAGGGGATCGGAGCGGCACTGGCAGCCAGGATCGTACGTCGTTTCGGTGATGATACTATGCGTATTGTAGAGGAAGAGCCGGAGCGGCTGGCTGAGATCAAGGGAATCAGCGAAAAAAAGGCCATGGAGATCGCAGAACAGATGACGGAGAAAGCAGATATGCGCCGCGCTATGATCTTTCTCCAGAAATACGGGATATCACTGAATCTCGGCGCAAAGATCTATCAGAAATATGGGCAGACTGTATATGGAGTCCTGCAGGAGAATCCGTATCGCCTTGCAGAGGATATCAGTGGTGTGGGATTCCGTATCGCAGATGAGATCGCTTCCCGGATCGGGATCCATACAGATTCAGATTACAGGATAAGAAGCGGAATGTTGTATACTCTCCTACAGGCTTCAGGAGAAGGCCATATCTATCTCCCGAAGGAGGAACTTTTTTCCAGGGCATCCGGACTTTTGGGAGTAGATTCCTCCTACATGGAAAAACATCTCATGGATATGGTAGTAGACCGGAAACTGATCCTGAAAGAAACAGAAGACGGTGCAGTTGTCTATCCCACACGATATTATTATCTTGAGCTGAATTCAGCCAGAATGCTCTGTGAGCTGAACATCCTCTGCCCGGAAGATGAGGAGATGATGGAGAAACGGATCAACAGGATCGAAAAGGAGACAGGAACCCGGTTAGATGAAATGCAGAAACAGGCAGTGGCGGCAGCTGCCAGTCATGGTCTGTTCATTCTGACCGGCGGGCCGGGAACCGGAAAGACTACAACGATCAATGCGATTATCCGTTATTTTGAAGAGGAAGGCGCTGAGCTGCGGCTTGCAGCTCCCACCGGCCGTGCAGCCAAGCGAATGACAGAGGCTACCGGATACGAGGCTCAGACGATCCACAGACTTCTGGAGCTGAATGGAATGCCGGAGGAAGAGCAGGAAGGCCGTGCAGTTCATTTTGACAGGAATTCGGAGAATCCGCTGGAAGCGGATGTGATCATCATTGATGAGATGTCCATGGTAGATATCGCACTGATGCATTCATTGCTTCTTGCAGTGACAGCAGGGACCAGACTGATCCTGGTAGGTGATGAAAATCAGCTTCCCAGTGTAGGCCCGGGAAATGTTCTGAGGGATATTATCCGCAGCGGCTGTTTTCCGGTAGTAGAGTTGAAAAAGATTTTCCGCCAGGCATCTGAAAGTGATATTGTGGTGAATGCACATAAGATCAACCGGGGCGAGCAGGTGACCATCAATAACAAGAGCCGGGATTTCTTTTTTCTGAAAAGATATGACGCGGACATCATTATCCGTGTGGTGATCGCACTGATCCAGGAGAAGCTTCCGCGTTATGTAGATGCAAAGCCCTATGAGATCCAGGTGCTCACGCCTATGCGTAAGGGACTTTTAGGTGTGGAGCGGCTGAACCAGATACTTCAGAGATATCTGAACCCGCCGGATGAAAAGAAAAAGGAGAAAGAGATCGGACAGCGCCTTTTCCGTGAAGGGGATAAGGTGATGCAGGTGAAGAACAATTACCAGCTGGAGTGGGAAATCCTTGGACGATACAAGATTCCTGTGGATAAAGGTGTGGGCGTGTTTAATGGAGATACCGGTATTATGACGGAGATCAATGAATTTGCGGAAACGGCCACCGTGGAATTTGAGGATGGCAGACAGGCAGAATATTCCTTCAAACAGCTTGAGGAACTGGAACTTGCCTATGCAGTGACCATACATAAGTCCCAGGGCTCAGAATATCCGGCAGTGATCCTTCCGATCCTTTCCGGACCAAGGATGCTGATGAATCGGAATCTTCTGTATACAGCAGTGACCAGAGCCAGAAAATGTGTTACCGTAGTAGGCAGCGAGACCACTTTTGCGGAGATGATCCGTAATGAAAAACAGCAGCAGAGATACAGCTCTCTGGACAGACGGATCCGGGAGCTGGATGAATCTGAACAGAAGGAGAGCGCCATCGGGGAGAAAGGACTTTCTTGAAAAAAACAGCAGATTTTTTACTGGACATGCTTTACCCGAAAAAATGCCCGCTGTGTCATCAGATACTGAAAGAAAAAGACCGGCTGATCTGTCCGGAGTGTTCCGGAAAGGTCAGGCCTATATCCGGTCCCAGGTGTATGAAATGCGGAAGACCGGTAAAAATGGAAGAGGAATACTGTGAAGATTGCCGCAAGGGTGCCCATCATTTTACGGAGGGCAGAAGTATTTTCTGGTACGGAGAGGTCTGGAGACAGTCTCTGGTACGATTTAAGTATTACGGATGTCGGGAATATGGGGATTTTTATGCAAAGGCAATGAGCGTCTTCGGAAAAAAATATCTGGAACGGTGGAAGCCTGATCTGATCGTTCCCGTTCCTCTGCATCCCAGAAAAAAAAGGATGAGAGGTTTTAACCAGGCAGCATATCTGGCAGAAAGGCTCAGTGTTCTTACGGGGATCCCATGGAATGAGCATCTGGTAAAGAAGATACGAAGCACAAGATCTCAGAAAAAACTTAATGCCATACAGAGGCGTCAGAACCTGAAAAATGCATATCAGGTAACCGAAAAGATCCCGGGTTTTTCTGTACTTGTGGTGGATGATGTATACACAACAGGAAGTACGGCAGATGCCATGGCAATGTGTCTTCTTGAGGCCGGTGCAGAGAAAGTTTATTTTCTGACAATATGCGCAGGAAGGGCATGAAACAGCCGAAAAAACACTTTTCATAGGTATGGAACTATGCTACAATAAATTTGATTGCAGTTAAACAGTATAACTGTATGGAAAGCGTAATGCAGATCATATATCGGGGATTTTCCTGATAAAGAAAGCTTATGAGGAGTTATTTTTATGGTAAATGAAGAAAAAGTGAAGATCATGAACCGTCTGGCCATGTATGAGCATGGAGAAGGCAGGAAGTATCTTCCGGTGAGCAGATATTATCGAAGTGATTATATTGGACTTGCACTGATCAGAAACTTTTTTCTGGTAACGATCGGATATATATTGGGACTTGCAGGCGTTGCCGCATATTTCAGCGAATATCTTATGGATAATGTGAATAAGATTAATCTGGTCGAGGTTGGGATCTATATCATCGTCGGTTATCTGATCGTGCTTGTTGTATATTCGATACTGACCTACATCCAGTATTCTGTGAAATATTTCCGGGCAAAAAAAAGTGTCAGGGAATATTATCAGGATCTTACAAGACTGGAAAAAATCTACGGGCGGGAGGAAAAAAGAAATCCGGTCCGGAGAAATGCAGGAGGACATAGAAAATGACAGCTTTACTTGAGATCAAACAGAATATCAAAAGATTTTACGGACAATATGAAGTATATATACTGCCGGTCCTGAAGTTTGTTCTGGCATTTGCCTATTTTCTCTGGATCAACAGCAATATGGGCTACATGAAACAGCTGGATAATATTTTTGTTGTCCTGATCCTGGCGCTTGTATGTTCGATCCTTCCGGTTTCCGTGATGATGTTTATGGGATTTGCGTTGATGATCGGGCACTGTTATGCAGTCGGGATCGAAACGGCAGGATTTATGCTGCTTCTTATTCTGTTTATGCTGATCCTGTTCCTAAGATTCAGCAGGTCACAGAATCTTGCAATGATCCTTACACCACTTTCCTTCGGATTTGGTGTTCCTGCACTTATGCCGATCGGAGCAGGCCTGCTGGGTAGTGCATTGTCAGCGCTTCCGGCCGGATGCGGTGTTGTGATCTATTATTTTATACGGTTTGTACATGCACAGTCGGCGGCACTCAGTGATCCTGCCGCAGAGATCACAGAAAAACTGAAGCTGATCTCTGACGGACTTGTCCACAACTGGGCAATGTGGATCACGGTGATCGCGTTTGTGGTAGTGATCCTGTTTGTGAACCTTCTGAGAACACGGGCGTTTGATTATGCATGGAGGATCGCTGTCATTGCCGGCGGCGTGATCTATATCCTGGTTATCCTTGCCGGAGATTTCTGCATTAGTATTACGGTAGCCATGGTGCCGATGATCCTGTCCACAGTGATCTCCGTACTGGCAGGATTTGTTCTGGAGTTCTTTGTTTTTGGCGGAGATTACAGCAGAACAGAACGTCTGGAATATGAGGATGATGAGTACTATTACTACGTAAAAGCCGTTCCGAAGGCAACGGTCGCCACTTCTGAGAGAAGCATCAAAAAGATCAATGCGGAGCCGGTAAAAGAAGAAAAAAAAGAAGACAATGTTGTGTCTTTCAGTGATGATGTATTTCCTGAGAAGAACGAAATGCATACAGTAAAGATGCCGGATATGGTTTCCGAAAATACAGTAAGTGAGAAACCGCAGGGATTGGACAAGATCGATTTCGAAAAACAGCTGGAGGAATCGCTGAAGGATCTTTAAACAGGAACGATTGGAATAGCTCAGGAAGAAAGGAGGAGACTTATGCAGAATGTGCTGACAGTTGTGGCCGGATATCTGGGGAAGATTTCCCTTCCGGGATTTGGCGTGATAGATATCATTGAGATCGGACTGATTTCCTTTTTTGTATATCAGTTTATGGCATGGATTAAATTTACACGTGCATATACCCTTCTGAAGGGCATTTTGATCGTCCTTGGATTTATCCTGGTCGCATATATCTTCAAAATGAATACGATCCTCTGGATCTTCCGGAACCTGGCTAATGTGCTGGTGATCGGTGTGATCGTAATCTTTCAGCCGGAGCTGAGGAAGGCGCTGGAGCAGCTGGGACAGAAGAAGTTTGTTTCCAACATTATTCCCTTTGATTCCGGCAGGGAAGTGCAGGAGCGTTTCAATGACAAGACTATCAACGAACTGGTAAAGGCCTGTTTTGATATGGGTGAAGTTAAGACCGGAGCACTGATCGTGATCGAGGAAGAGATCCGGCTTGACGAATATGTGAGAACCGGTATCAATATTGACGGTATCCTTACCAGTCAGCTGCTGATCAATATTTTTGAGCATAATACACCTCTTCATGACGGAGCGGTGATCGTGCGTGGGAACCGTGTAGTAGCAGCAACCTGCTATCTGCCTCTTTCAGATAATATGGAACTGAGCAAACAGCTGGGAACAAGACACAGAGCAGGTGTGGGTATCAGCGAAGCTACGGATTCTCTTACGATCATTGTTTCGGAAGAGACAGGACAGGTTTCAGTGGCCAGAGGCGGAGAACTGTCCAGAGGGCTTAACAGCAAGCAGCTTCGTGAAGTACTTGTTTCTGCTCAGAATAAAAAGGTTGTTGACAACGGTAAGCTGAGAAATCTGCTGAAAGGGAGAGTGAAACATGAAGAAAAATCTGACTAAGAACATCCCTTTGAAGATCATGTCGATTATTGTGGGAATCCTGGTGTGGCTGATCGTAGTAAATGTTGATGACCCTATCATTACGAAAGGCTTTGTGATCTCAGATGTGCAGATCATTAACGAAGCTTATGTGGATCAGCTGGGTGAGATGGTCATGCAGGATGACCGTGAAAATTCCGTACGTGTTTATATTACAGGTGATCGGAAGACAGTCAACCGTCTCACCTCAAGTGATATTAAGGCAGTTGCGGATCTGCAGCAGGCCCAGTCTACCGATACAGATCCTGTAATGATTCCCATTACAGCGACCTGCTCCGGGATACTGCCGGAAAACATTAGTGTATCACCGCAGAATCTGAGTGTCCATCTGGAAAAAAAGGTGACCAAAGAATTTGCGATCAATGTTACCAGTGATGACAGCAAGCCGGCACAGGGGCTGGAGATTGCTTCGCTCACCGCAAATCCGGAAAAAGTCCGTATTACAGGACCGGAATCTCTGGTTGGTAAAATAGATAGTGTGAGTGTGGATGTAAGTTCAAAACTTGACGGGATCGATCAGGATACGATGATCACGGACGCAGAACTGACTATCACAGATAAGAATCAGGACACTCTTTCATCAAATTCCATGAGCTATCTGAAATTTGACAACAACGGAAAGGTTAATGTCACGGCAAAGCTCTGGAAGGTGCGTTCTGATATACGGATCAGTGCGGGATATACAGGGGAACCAGCAGAAGGCTATGTTGTGGATAGTGTCACAACAGTACCGGAGACTTTCAGCGTAGCCGGAAGTGAGGAAGCACTGAACAATCTGAAACTTCAGGGAAATACCATTTATCTAGACAATGAGAATGTGGATATTTCAGGAAAGAGCAATGACGTGGAAAAGAAAGTAAACCTGTCAGAGCTTCTTCCGGATGGCCTCAAGCTGACATCAGGATCCAGTACGGACCTCTGGATCACAGTCAATATCCTGCCGGAGGGCAGTAAGATATACAGCTTCCCGACAGAGGATATCAAAGTAAAGGGTCTGCCTGATGATCTGCAGCTGGCATTTGAAGTTGCGGATATTGAACTGAAGGTGCAGGCGGAAGAAGGAGATCTTTCCCAATTTGATCTGAAGTCGGTGGGAGCAGTACTTTCCATGGATGACTGGGAGGAGGGAAGCTACGAAGTACCGATCAAAATCAGTCTTCCGGAAGGCTACAAGCTGCTGGAGGATGTAACCGCCGAGATCAAAATCTCCAAGGTTTCCAATGTAGACAGCAGCAGTCAGTAAGTAATCACAGCTTTGGACAAGGCTTGAAGGATAAGTAATATAAAGGGAGACAGCAGCAATGTTAAGTTATAAGGTAACGGTCAGGAACCCGTCAGGGCTTCATCTTCGTCCCGCAGGGCTTTTGTGCGGCGAGGCAATAAAATACAAATCGTCCATAACATTTCAGTATGCCGGAGGTACAGCGAATGCCAAAAGTGTTCTGAGTGTTCTGGGTGCCTGTGTTAAAAGCGGGGATGAGATCACACTGGTCTGCGAGGGTGAGGATGAACAGGCTGCGATAGATGCGCTTGTGGCTCTTATCGAAGGCGGACTGGGCGAATGATACGTAACAGATACAATAATTATTTACAGCAGCATGATCAGGAGGGATTATTGTGAAGAGAAGAGTTGTGGCAATTTTTCTCAGTCTGACATTATGCATGGGCGGAACTTTGGAAGCCGGCGCTGCGGCTTTGGAAAGTACAGACGTGCAGATGGCAGCAGAGACAGCCGGCGATCCGGCTGAGGATGTATTCAGTGATGAAGCGGAAACGACTGTACAGCAGCCGGAGACAGAAGCGGATCAAACAGGTAGTACTGACAGTACAGACAGTTCAGAAGAAACACCTGTTACACCGGAGAACCCCGCAGAGACACCGGATGTTATAGAAACACCGGAGATTACAGAGACACCGGAAACTACAGAAGCACCGGAGGCTACAGAAGCACCGGATGCGACAACAGAAGACAGTACAGATCCGGGCGATGATTTCAGTGCAGGTGATGCACAGGAACTGGATGCACCGTCAGCAGATACCGCAGTACAGAACAAAGTAGAGAACAACAAGGCAGAGGAAACTTCTGCTACCGGAGCATCACTGGTAAACGGTGTAGTCGTTGCCAAGACAAGTGACTGGGTTTCTGCAAACGGTTTTTACAGACTCCGCAAAAAGAAGGTTGCTGCATCTGCAGCCCCGGAGGGAAAAGCTTCTGAGGATCCTGCAGAAAGTAGCGAAGAAGAGCAGAAAACAACAGTTGATGAAACAGCTGCAGCAGCACAGGAGGTACAGCAGACTGAAGAGCTTCCGGATGGTGCAGCAGAGAGTGAGCAGGCTCAGGTACTCCAGAATGAGTCAGCAGAAGGAGAGCAGGAGACTGCAGCAGAAGAAGTTTCTACAGAGGAAGTATCCGCAGCAGAAGCTTCTGCAGAGACAGCATCCGCAGATGTAGTGTCTGCAGAGGAGACATCCGCAGAGACAGCACCCGTAGAAACAGAGACGGCAGTCGAAACATCAGAGAGCGTAGATAACGCAGAGACTCTTGCCCAGGATGAAGGGAACGCTTCTCAGGTATCAGAGACAGGTTCCATCGAAGATAATTATTTTACTGCGCAGGATGGTCTTCTTAAGATCAATACCAACGGACATGTGGGATATTATCTTTTTAATGAAGACGGATATCTGGTAACCGGCCGTATGACCCGTGAGCCAGGTGCAGCAGGTTATACCGGAACACAGAAGACAGAATGGTATTTCCTCGAAAACTCCAAAGCTTCCCTGTATTCGGATTCCACCGGAAAAGCAATCACACCGTGGACATCCAATCTTGGCCAGCAGAAGAGAAATTACTGGTTATGGACAGGAACTGTTTTCCGCTATTATAATTCCCAGGGTGATTACAAATCCATAGAGGCTCAGAACCTTGTAGGCAAGATCAAGAAGATCGGAAATGCTTATTATACACTGATGCGTAACGGAAAACCGCGAACAGGAATCCTGAAGCTGACAACCGGTTCCACAACATATCAGTATTACTTCCAGCCGGCATCAAAGGCAGGAGAGATTCCAGGAAAGCTTTTTTATGGCGGATGGACATATGTTTTAAACAGCAAAAATCAGAAACGTTTTATCTATTGTAGTCCGAAGGCTGCCACACGTGGACAGATCATGAAACATGGAGTTTATGTATCACCTGTAATGTCCAAGAAATATCGATATATGCTGAATGCCAGCGGCTATGTTATGACGAATACAATGGCGAAGGCGCAGAATAACGCATATTATGTTTCAGACAGCAAGGGCCGCATCATTACAAAAAAACTTGTGAAGTATAAAGGCAGCAGATATTATTTCGGAGGCAATGGCCAGAGAGTTTCCTGGAAGAACTGCTGGCATGGCTGCCCGGGTGCATCCAACAAGATTTATTATTTCGGAAGCACAGCAGGAAAAGTTGTTGAAAAATATGGCTGGCAGAAGGTGACCGACGCAAAAGGCCAGTTCTTCGGATGGTTTTACTTTGACAAAAACGGAAACCACTATAAGAGCCAGATGATAACAAACAAGTCCTCCAAAAAGAGCTATTACTTTAATAGCACAGGACAGCTTGCAACAGGAAAAACAAAGATCGGCAAAAAATACTATTTCTTTGCAACATCAGATGCCAATGCGCACAGAGGCTGGATGTATAAAAGTACATTGATCCGTTACCAGAATAAGTGGTATTATGCAGGCGGCAACGGTGTTCTGAAAAAGTCAGGCTGGCAGAAGGTAGGTAAATACTGGTACTATCTGCAGAACTATACCGTTGTGACAAATAAATCCATGAAGCGTGGTTCCGTAAATGGTTATCTGGACAGCCAGGGACGTTTTTCCACCGGCTGGGTGATCGTCAGCGATTACTATGATCAGGTCAAATATATCGATCCGGACAGCGGTTCCAAGTATCTGACCAATACAAGCAGATGGATCGATGGAAAACTGTATTACTTTGATAAGGATGGTTACCGCCGCAATGATGTTTCCAGTATTTACGGAGGACCATATTACCTGGAGGTTGATAAGACCAACGGTGTTATGACTGTATACACAAATAGTAGCAAGACGATTCCTGTTAAGACAATCCGTGTTTCTGTAGGTCTCTCCGGAACACCTACATGGGATGGTACATACAGACTGACCCGCAGTCTGAGATGGCAGCCACTGATGGGACCGTCCTGGGGACAGTATGGAACACATGTTGACGGATGCGGACAGGGAGGAATCTTTATCCATTCCGTAGCCGGATCGACCAGGAGTGTTTATAATCTTCCGGCAGGCGAGTACCTGAAGCTTGGTCAGCCTGCATCTCACGGATGTATCCGTACCTGTGTGGCTGATGCGAAGTGGGTATTTGAGAACTGTAACGGTTCTACGATCCACATTTACAGCAGCGGAAATTACGTTAACAATGAATCCTTCAAGGGACCGTTAGGCCGCAGACCGCTGGCAACCTTCCGTGGAGCCGGAAACTTTGATCCTACAGACCCGGAAGTTCCGTGATCTTTACCGAACAGTACCAGAAAGAAATATATAGAATAACGGAAGACCGATGTTCAGCTGTATGAAGCTGACATCGGCCTTTTTCCATATATGGCTTTACTTTCCATTTTTTCATATGTATAATAAAAGTCATGCACAAATAAACAACATAATTTATGGAAGGAAACTAAAATGAAAAACTGGAAGAAATGGCTGGTGGCAGGCTGTATGGCAGCACTGCTGGGAATAGGAACAATGGGAACTACAGCGATGGCCATGGGCGGCGGAGGCGTAGACCGAAGCGAGGCAGTTGCTGAGGAAGAAAAGGTCCCCAGCGGGAAGGCAACACAGAATTCCAGGGTAAGTTCAAAGGCCTGGAAGAAGATCAACGGTGTCTGCTATAACGGAAGCGGCCAGAAGCTGGAAGGTGCTGTCACACGTGGAATCGATGTTTCTGAGTGGCAGGATACCATCAACTGGAGCCAGGTCAAAAAATCTAATGTAGATTTTGCCTTTGTCAGGATCTCCTATGGTCTGAACCATCTGGATAAGACATATGATTACAACATGAAACAGGCAGAGAAGGCAGGAATTCCGACAGGAACCTATGTGTACAGCCTTGCGCTGAACACACAGCAGGCACTGAAGGAAGCGCAGCTTGCTATCCGTAAAATGGATGGATATAAAGTATCCTATCCGGTGGTTTATGACATTGAATATGATCAGATGCGCAATCTTTCCGCATCACAGATCGCAGATCTGGCAAAGACCTTCTGCAATGAGGTAAAAAAAGCCGGATATCATCCAATGATCTACTGCAATACAGACTGGTATGACAACAAGCTTGACTGGAGCAAGATGACAGGTTATGATGTATGGCTTGCGCGGTATGGTGATACGATCCCGGCTCCTGACAAGAAAAAGTACAAATATACCATCTGGCAGTCCACCGATGGTGACGGTGGCGGATATCTGAATACCACCAAGGGTCTGGTTGCGGGAATCCCGTCTTATTCTACTGTAGATATTGACTTCGGTTATGTTGATTATACCAAGATCATCACATCCAGATGGCATGCACAGACCGGATACAAGGCATCCACCAGACCGGATACCAGCAACTATAAAGGAAAAACCGGCTGGGCAACAGAGAACGGAAAGAAATTTTATTATGTCAATGGTGTCAAAAAATACGGCTGGGTTCAGGTGAAAAATAAGAAATATTATATCCATAAGACCGCAGGAATGTGCCGTTCAAAGCTGATCAGGGATTCCAAGAATATTTCCAGATATGTAGACAAAAATGGAGTCCTTGTGAAAAATACTTGGATCACCTATAAGGAGAAAAAATATTATTTTGACAAAAACGGACATGCATTAAAAGGCATGAAAAAGGTTGGAAAGAACTATTATTATTTTCAGGCCAAATACGGATACATGATGAGACATGTGCGGTACATGAACAGCAGGAATGATGTATATTATTTTGGCGGTGACGGCGTTATGGTCAAAAAGGTATTCTATACATGGAGCGGAAACAATGAAAGCCATACCTATTATTTTGGCTCCAATGGAAAGATGCAGAGAGGCTGGCTCAAACTGGACGGAAAGAGATATTATTTTGATCCGGAAACAGGAATCATGTACAAAAACTGTACTATTGAGAAAAACGGAAAGAGCTATACATTCGATGAAGATGGTGTATACACAACTGTATCCGTAGCAAATAAGAAAAAATAAAAAAATGCCGGCAGCGAATATAAAGCTGCCGGCATTTTTATGATCATAAGGTATAAACAAGGATTCCCAGGATGATGATCAGATTTCCGATGATCTTTCCGCGTGAAATCTTTTCTTTCAGGATCCGCCAGGAAAACAGCAGGACAAAAACATAGGCGGCAGTATCAATCACCGGTCCGAATTTCATATCCACTTTGGTGTAGCACCAGGTATTCAGGAGCAACACTCCAAAAAAGATACCATAGGCCAGGATCACCCTCCAGTTCAGATATTCCCGGAGGGGATTTTTGTATTCCATATTGGCACTCTGCTTCAGAAGTACCTGGGAAATTGCCGAAAAAAAGGTTCCTGCCAGCATGATCAGCATAAACGTTCTATTCATATCTCTGCACCATCCAGACTCCGATCAGAACGATCAGGATGCCGATGATGTTCTGAAGCGAAAGATTTTCGTGAAAAATGATCACAGCCCATACCTGGGACCACAGAAGATAGACGCTTTTGTTGGCGTAGGCCGTGGAAAGGGAAAATTTTTTGATCACCTGCTGCCATGCAATGGCGTAGATCCCACAGTTTGCGATCATAAGAAAAAGAAATACATAGAGAAGAGGACTATGAAGCCCTTCTTTATTGTAATAAACCGATGCAAGCTTGGAAAAAACGCTGGTAAGAGAAAACAGCAGGATATTCAGATGAAGCTGAATATAATCTTTGATTTTTGTCATGTTTCCTCCATATCATAAATGCGATTATCATAGACTGATAATCAATATATATCATCCGGCAGGTTTATGCAAGAAAATGTTTGAACAATGTAACGGTTTACAACAGGAAATGAAAATGATAAGATTAAACGATAAGTGTCAATTGATACAAAAGAGAGGAAAAACGATATGTGTTTATATTCAGTGGTTGTTCCTGTATACAATTCAGAACATACGCTGCAGGAACTGTACACCCGTCTGGAAAAAGTATTCCGGGAAACGATAAAAGAAGAATTTGAACTGATCCTTGTAGATGACGGGTCCAGGGACCGGTCTTTTGCGGTTATGCAAGAACTCCGGGAAAAAGATCCCCGTGTCAAGATCATCCAGATGGCAAGGAATTTCGGACAGCATCCTGCGCTTCTGTGCGGATTTGCCCATGCAAAGGGAGAGTTCATCGTAACTATGGATGATGACCTTCAGCATCAGCCTGAGGAGCTCCCCAAAATGATCAATGTAATGAAGGAACGTGACGATGTGGATGTGATCATTGCAAGCTATGAAGGACGTAAGCATAATCTGATTCGGAAGCTGGGCACAAAGCTGTCTGTATGGGCAACTTCCAAAATGCTCGGCAAGGATCCGAACCTTCAGATCACCAGTTATCGACTGATCCGCCGGTTTCTGGTGGAAGCCATGCTGAAGACCAATACATATCTTCCGCAGATTGGAAATCTTCTGGTTTTAAGCTCCAACCGTATCATCAATGTTCCGGTGCAGCATGCAGCACGTGCATATGGAAAGAGCGGATATTCTTTTCGCCGCCTTGTGAAGGATCTCATCTATGATATTACTGCCCATACGGCATTTCCGTTGCTTATGGTGCGAAACATCGGCATTGCCAGTTTTCTGGTAAGCTTTTTACTGGGGATCTATTATCTGGTGAGATATTTTCTGTGCGGGATCTCAGTGGAAGGTTGGACATCTCTGATGCTTGTGATGCTGGCATTTTTCGGACTGACATTGCTTTCGATCGGGATCATCGGTATTTATCTCATGAATATTCTCAATGAGGCCAAAAAGATGCCGCACTATGTGATCCGTCAGGAGGAGACAGACTGATGAAAAAAGAGATCGGCGGCTATCTGGAACTGGAAGAACCGGCGGGACAGGAATACTATCCGGATCTCTGCGGCGTGAATCTCGGAAGAACAGCGCTTTTGTGGCTGATGGAAGCACGCAGGTGCAAAAAGATCTACATGCCATTTTTTCTCTGCGATTCCGTAACCGGTGCCTGTGAGAGGTCCGGGGCAGAAATCGAATTTTATCATATGGATGAAGGTCTGCATCCGGTTCTTGAGGAGAGAACTCTTCCGGAAGGAGAATATCTGTATCTGGTAAATTATTATGGCCAGCTTACTGATGATAAGATCCGGAAATATAAAAAAATCTATGGAAATATCATTGTGGATCATACGCATGCGTTTTTTCAGAAGCCGCTGCCGGGTGTGGACACTCTGTACTCCTGCAGAAAATTTCTCGGAGTCAGTGACGGAGCATATCTGTCTACCGATGCGGAACTGGAACCGGAAAAGAAGCCTCTGGACCATTCCATGGGAAGAATGGAGCATATTCTGGGACGTTATGAATATGATGCCGGAACCTTCTATCAGAAAATGCTGGATAATGCAGCAAATTATCATGAGATGGAGATCCGCCGAATGTCCCGTCTGACCGGAAACCTCCTCAGGACTATGGATTATTCCGGTATCAAAACAAGAAGAGAACAGAACTACCGTCTGCTGTCGCAGCTTCTTCCTTCAAGGAATGCTTTTACAGGGGAGGTGCCGGAGGGACCGTTTGCCTATCCGTATTATCATAAGAACGGATTAGAGCTTCGACGCTGGCTGGCAGGCCGGAAGATTTTTGTGCCGACAAACTGGCGTAATATCCTGGAAGAATTTGACAGGGATACCATGGAATATGACTGGGCTGCCAATGTGCTGCCGCTTCCCTGTGACCAGAGATACGGGGCAGAAGAAATGCAGTATATCGCGGATTCCATAAGAGAATGGGAGGAAACGGAATCATGAAACACAGATTGCTGATACTGGGAACGTTGGGAGAATTTGAGCAGCTGGTGCAGAAGGCCCGCGAAAAAGGATACTACACCATTGTCTGCGACGGATATCCGGATGGTCCGGCAAGAAAATTTGCAGATGAGGCATTTCAGATCCCGGTAACAGATACGGAACGGATCGCCTGTCTCTGCCGAGAAAAAGAGATCGATGGGATCATCACATCCTTTTCCGACCTTCTTCTGGAATGTATGGTAAAGATCGCGGACCGGGCAGGAATCCCCTGTTATCTGAAACCGGAGCAGCTTCCCTGGTATCGTGATAAATCAGCGACCAGAGCACTGCTTACTGAACTGGGACTTCCCACTCCAGGCTTTCGAAAAATCCCGATCGCATATTTTAAAGACAGGTCCAAAAGAACTCAGCTGCAAGAGCTGCTTGAGGGACTTCGTTATCCGGTGGTCAGCAAGCCACTGGATAAATACGGCTCCCGCGGGATCTATATATCCGAAGATCTGGAGGAGCTGATAAACGGGGCAGAAAAAACAGCAGGATTTTCTGATATGCCGGAGATTTTGGTGGAAGAATATAACGATGGCTATGAATTCAATATGATGACCTGGGTGCGGCATGGAAAAGTCCATGTGATCAGTATTGCAGACCGTGAAAAGACATTTGTTGCCAAAGGTGAGATCCCCATCAGCACAAGAAATGTGTATCCTTCCAGATTATTGTCAAAAGTTGAAAAGCCTGCCACAGAACTTCTTCAGGCATATGCGGACAGAACCGGTCAGAAAGACGGAGCCCTTTCCATGCAGTTTTTCTGGAAGCCGGGAGAAGGTATCCAGGTCTGCGAGATCGCCGCACGATTTTTCGGATATGAGCATGAATTGACCGATATGGTCTATGGCTTTAATATGGAAGAGCTTCTTCTTGCATCTCTCTATGATCCGGATAAGCTGGAAAAAATGCTGGCAGAACACGATGTTCATAAACCACAGTGCTGTGGAGCTGTCATTTATTTTCAGGGAAGGCTTCTTACCATCGAAGATCAGTCTGCGGCAGTCCGGCTGGGAGAGAAAGAACAGGTGGAAAAGCCCTGGATCTTTTATCAGGAAGGAGAGAAGGTCATTGAGCATGGCCCTAATCCGTATCTGGCATTATATTATGTAAAAACAGAGAATCGTAAGGAAATGGATCTTCTCACAGAAGAGTTTTATGAGGAAATGCATATTCTGGATCCCAACGGCCAAGAGGTGGCATACCATAATCAGATCCCGGATTATGCACCGGCAGAAAAATAGGCATTGAATTTACAACATGAGTGTGAGAAAATGGAATGTGCAGTTAATGTAGAAAAACCATGAAGAATAAGAAATAAAGAGGAAATACATGATTGATTTTAACAGACCTGCGTTTACAGGTAAGGAATTTGAGTACATCCGTGACGCAGTAGAACGGGGAATGCTCTGCGGCGACGGGATCTACACGAAGAAATGTTCTGCATGGATGGAAGAGCGCTTTCATGTGGGTCATGTGATGCTGACAACCTCCTGTACCCATGCACTGGAGATGGCTGCTTTTTTGGCAGATATCCAGCCTGGCGATGAGGTGATCATGCCGTCTTATACTTTTGTATCAACGGCAGATGCCTTTGTGCTTCGCGGTGCAAGAATCGTATTTGTGGATATCCGGCCGGATACCATGAATATTGACGAGAAGCTGATCGAACAGGCGATCACAGATAAGACCCGCGCGATCGTTCCGGTCCATTATGCAGGAGTAGCCTGCGAGATGGATACGATCATGGAGATTGCCGGAAGACATGATCTGAAGGTAGTGGAAGACGCGGCCCAGGGTGTGGATGCCTACTATAAGGGAAAAGCCCTTGGTACTATTGGAGATTTTGGCTGCTACAGCTTCCATGAAACTAAGAACTATACCATGGGAGAGGGCGGTGCGATCCTGTTCAACGGGGAGCAGTACCTGGAGAAGGCAGAGATCCTGAGAGAAAAAGGAACGGACCGCAGTAAGTTTTTCCGTGGTCAGGTAGATAAATACCGCTGGATGGATTATGGATCATCCTATCTTCCGAGCGAATTGAATGCGGCATATCTTTATGCCCAGCTGGAGCAGCATAAGAAGATCAGCGATAAGCGGATGCAGATCTATGATTTTTACAATGAGAACCTCAGGTTTCTGGCGGAGGAAGGAAAGATCCAGCAGCCTTATGTACCGGAAGAATGCACACATAATGCACATATGTACTACATTAAGGTACATGATATCCAGGTACGCACAAGGCTTCTGAAATATCTCCGCGAAAAGGATATCTGCAGTGTGTTCCATTATGTACCCCTTCATTCCGCACCGGCAGGAAAAAAATTCGGAAGATTTTCCGGAGAAGATGTTTATACTACAAAAGAAAGCGAGCGTCTTATGCGACTGCCCATGTTCTATAATCTGGATATGGAGGATGCGAAGAGAGTTGTGGATGCGATTGCTTCCTTTGACGGGTTTTAACAGAAGAAGGGGAGAGCTATGAAAAAAACAAAAAAATTACTGGCAGTTTTCGCAGCAGTCAGTGTGGCGTTGATGCTGCCGTTACAGACCATGGCTGCAGTGGATCTGAATGCGAAATATGATATCAGCACCAACCAGATCCAGGGATGGCCGGCAGGACCGGATATTACCTCAGATACCGGTATCCTGATGGATGCAGACACAGGAGTTGTTCTTTATAACAAGGGCGGAGATGAACAGAGATATCCGGCCAGCATTACCAAGATCATGACCTTGCTGGTGGCAGTGGAGAACTCCACCATGGATGAGAAGGTGACCTTTACAGAGACCGGGGTGCGTAATGTTACGGCAGATTCCAGTAATATCGGCACAAAGGTGGGCGAAGTCCTGACTATGGAGGATTGTCTTCATGCTCTGATCATCCAGTCTGCCAATGACGTTGCGGCACAGATCGCAGAGCATATCGGCGGGACAGAGCAGGCATTTATCGATATGATGAACCAGCGCGCCAGTGAGATCGGATGTACCAATACACATTTTGCAAATTCCAGCGGACTTCCGGATGATAATCATTATTCTTCAGCACGGGATATGGCGCTGATCTTCCGAGAAGGCCTGAAAAATGAAACATTCCGTACGGTCGTGGGCACACCGGACTATATCATCCAGCCTACAAATATGAACAGCCAGCAGAGGATCCTGCATACCCATCATCCTATGTTTGCACCGGAAAGCGGATTTTACTATGAAGGCTGCATTGGTGGAAAAACCGGAACTACCGTTGCGGCAGGGCATACACTTGTCACAGGAGTGACCAGAGATAATACCACATATATTGCAGTGACTATGCGTGGAACAGAGCTTTCCAATTCCTGTATGGACAGTACAGCTATGTTTAATTACGCATTTGAGAATTTCACAAAAACAGAAGTAAATGGCGGCTATGTATTCCTTCCAAAAGGGGTGGAGCTGAATTCCCTTACCGAGAAGTCAGAGAATACCAATGGGAAAACAGAAACCGGTTACTATTTCGGAGATTATCTGATCGGTACCGCAAGTGTTGCACAGGCAACTGATACACCGGTACCGGAACCGACCGCGGCGGCAGAGGACAGCCAGGAAGCGGACAGCTCCGAAGTGGAAGCTTCCACAGAATCAGCAGAGGAAGATAACAGCAAAACAACAGAGAAGAGTACAGCCGGAGAGAGTACCAGCGAAAAAAAGAGCATTCCTGCCCTGCGTAAGATCCTTCTTATGATCATGGCAGCGATGATCCTGATCCTGATCGCCCTTCTTGCGGCTCTCAGAATAAAAGAAAAGAAACATCACAAATAAATCAAAACAGAAAAGGAGAAAGAAAAAATGGGAAAAATAAAAGTAACACAGTGCGGAGATATTGAAGGACTGAAAGTGATCGAGCCAACTGTATTTGGTGATTCCAGAGGATATTTTATGGAAACATACAATTATAACGATTTCAAGGAAGCAGGCATTGATGTGGAATTCGTTCAGGACAATCAGTCCAGCTCCCGTTACGGTGTTCTCCGCGGACTTCATTTCCAGATCAGCTATCCCCAGGATAAACTGGTACGTGTGGTAAACGGAGAAGTGTTTGATGTTGCGGTTGACCTTCGTGAAGGCTCCAAGACCTTTGGAAAATGGTATGGTGTAGTCCTTTCCGCAGAAAACAAGAAACAGTTCTTTATTCCTAAGGGATTTGCTCATGGTTTCCTAGTACTTTCCGAGAATGCAGAGTTCACCTACAAGTGCTCTGATTTCTATCATCCAAACGATGAGGGCGGACTGATCTGGAATGACAAGGACATTAACGTTGAGTGGCCGATCCCGGAAGGCATGGAGCTTATTTTCTCCGACAAGGACCAGAAGTGGGGAAGCTTCGAGGAATATAAGAATCGATAAGGAATTGCAGAATGAAGAAAATATTAGCTTTGCCGGCGGAGCTGTACCAGAATCGAAAGCTGGTTTTAAGCCTTGCAAAAAATGATTTCAAAACAAAATATGCAGGATCCTATCTTGGTATTGTCTGGGCATTTATCCAGCCTATCGTAACGATCTTGGTCTACTGGTTTGTATTTTCCGTAGGACTGAAGGCCGGAACGGTATCGGATTACCCTTTTGTACTCTATCTGGTATCCGGTATCGTGCCGTGGTTTTTCTTCCAGGATGCATTAAACGGTGGAACCAATGCCCTGATCGAATACAATTATCTTGTGAAGAAGGTTGTATTCAAGATCAGCATCCTTCCCATCGTAAAGATCATCTCCGCACTTTTCGTGCATGTTTTCTTTGTGGCCTTTGCACTGATCTTATGTGCATGCTACGGATATACACCAAGCCTTTATACACTGCAGATCATTTATTACTCTGTCTGCACCTTCCTTTTTGTACTGGGACTTGTGTATGCTACAAGTGCGATCGTCATTTTTTTCCGTGATCTGACCCAGATCATCAGTATTTTTCTTCAGGTGGGTGTATGGCTTACACCGATCATGTGGGATATCAATATGCTTTCTTCACATCCATGGCTGATCAAGCTGTTTAAGCTGAATCCGATGTACTATGTAGTTACGGGCTACCGTGATTCCATGCTTGGGCATATCGGGATCTGGAACCATGCTTCATGGACGATCTATTTCTGGGTAGTTACGATCCTGCTTTTCGGACTGGGATCTGTGATATTCAAACGTCTGAAGCCGCATTTTGCAGATGTGCTTTAATTGAATGCGGATGGCGGATATCCGCCTGATCCGGATCGGACAGTTCCCATGGGGGATTTGCTCTGTAAGGATAAAAAGCAGAATGGCGGCAGATTGTGAGAGTGAACGATTTACACAAAAGTGAGGTTGAAAATGGCAGAAGATATTGCGATTTCAGTAAATGATGTCAGTAAGATGTACAAGCTTTACGATAATCCTATGGATCGTCTTAAGGAGTCCCTGGGATTATCCAGAAAAAAGAAATATAAAGAGCATTATGCGCTCAACCATGTATCCTTTCAGGTGCATAAGGGAGAAACAGTGGGAATTATCGGAACAAATGGTTCCGGTAAATCCACGATCCTGAAGATCATCACCGGCGTACTTTCGCCTACGGCCGGAGAAATAGCCGTAAACGGAAGGATCTCAGCGCTTCTGGAGCTGGGAGCCGGATTTAACGGAGAATATTCCGGACTTGAAAATGTATATCTCAACGGAAGCATGATCGGTTTTTCTAGGGAAGAGATCGATGCCAAGCTGCAGTCTATTCTGGATTTTGCAGATATCGGTGATTTTATCTATCAGCCGGTAAAAACATATTCCAGTGGTATGTTCGTGCGTCTGGCTTTTGCGGTAGCTATCAATATCGATCCGGAGATCCTGATCGTTGATGAGGCTCTTTCCGTAGGAGATGTATTTTTCCAGGCAAAATGTTACCGGAAGTTCGAAGAGTTCAAGGAAATGGGGAAGACCATTCTGTTTGTAAGCCATGACCTGAGCAGCATCGGAAAATACTGTGACCGTGTTGTGCTTCTAAACAAAGGTGAGAAGCTTGCAGAGGGTGGTGCCAAGGAGATGGTCAATCTTTACCGTCGTGTGCTGGTCAATCAGTATGACGATGCAGATCTGGAAGAAAACACAGACGATGCAGAAGAGGGACAGGTGACGGAGAACCAGGCAGCCGGAGCAGACGTTTCACTGAAAGCACATACCGGAAGCGGTAAAGCTATGAAGGACAGCCTGAACCTGAATCCCAAGGTCCTGGAATACGGCAGTAAGCTTGGCGAGATCGTGGATTTTGCCATCCGGGATGATACAGGTATGATCACCAATGTGATCGAAAAAGGCAAGGAATTTTCCGTTCAGATGAAAGTGAAGTTCCAGGCAGATGTCAGCGATCCGATCTTTGCATTTACCCTGAAAGATCTGAAAGGCACCGAGATCACAGGAACCAATACCATGTATGAACATACGCCTCTGAAACCGCAGAAGGCAGGCGATGTCCGTGAGATCACCTTCAAACAGGTGATGCCTCTGGAGGCAGGGGAATATATGCTGTGTCTGGGCTGCACCGGATATAAAGACGGCGATTTTACCGTATTTCATCGTCTTTACGATGTGTGTAACCTGACCGTGATCACAGATAAGAAAGCAGTGGGATATTTTGATCTGTTTTCCAAAGTATCTGTGAAATAAGTGGAGGAACGACTATGGCGGAGTTGAATTTAGATTATTATACGGCGAAGGATCATTATTCCGATGGGGATATCGAGGAAACACTTCTGAAAATGGCACAGGAAGGCAAATCTTTTGAAGACCTGCCGGAGGAAGAGGTGAGTTTTCCAATGGTCTACCATTTTTCAGGGCTGCGGGAGAATATCTTAAGCTGGTATCCTCTGAAAAAGGCAGATTCCGTTCTGGAGATCGGAGCCGGATGCGGAGCCATTACCGGAATGCTTTGCCGCAAGGCCGGTCATGTGACTTCCGTGGAGCTTTCCAAACGTCGGGCAGATATCAATTATGCGAGAAACAGGGATAAGGAAAATCTGACGATCATGGTTGGAAACCTGAATGACATGACTTTTCCGGAAAAATTCGACTATGTGGTAGTAAACGGTGTGCTGGAGTATGCCATGAGCTTTACCGAGGGAAAAACTCCTTACGAGACATTTCTTCAGCGTATGGGCGCTTATCTGAAGCCGGAGGGAAGACTTCTGATCGCCATTGAGAACAGACTGGGATTGAAGTACTTTGCCGGAGCACCGGAGGATCACACAGATCTTCATTTTTTCGGGATCAATGGATATCCGGGAAATCAGTCTGTGCGCACCTTTTCCAAGAATGAACTGGGAGAGCTGCTGGAAAACAGCGGCTTTCCTTTTCTGCGCTTTTACTACCCGTATCCGGATTATAAATTTCCGACAGAGATTTTTACAGATGAGAGCCTTTATACCAATTCCTACGGAAGAAGCTATCCTGTATACACAGATAAGACAGCAGATCTTTTTGCAGAAAGTGAAGGCGTAAAGGCCTTCGAAAAAGAGAAGATCCTGGACAGCTTTGTGAATTCTTTTCTTGTGGAGGCAGGACGTACCGAGAATCAGGACCCGGAGGAAATCCTTTATGTGAAGCTGAACCAGGAGCGAAAAGAAAAGTTCCGTCTTCTGACCAGAATCGTCCGGGAGAACGGAGAGGTCCGTGCGGAAAAAGAGGCTATGGTGCCCCAGGCTGAGGAATTTGTGGAAAAACTGGAAAAAACCGGAACAAAGAGTACCGGATCCGATAAATACAAGAATCTTCCCTGCAGGGCAGAAAACGGAAAGATCTCTTATCCGCTCCTTACTGGAAAAACTCTTCACCAGGAAATCGCAGAGCTTGCCCAGAAAGAAGATCTTGAAGAGATCAAGGCCCTTCTTAAAAAATTCTATCAGGAATTTTTCGGGGCTCGTCAGATTGTGGATTACAGGACCGGAGAGTTCCGCGAGGTATTTGGTGATCATCCGGGAAGAGAGGATTACGAATGTGTCTGCCCGGCCAATGTGGACCTGATCTGCAGCAACATCTTTATGGGAGAAAAGGAAAATCAGATCATAGATTATGAGTGGATGTTTGATTTCCCTGTGCCTGTGAATTTTATCATGTGGCGCCTGATCCATGAACTGTATACACATGTTTCTGAGCTGCCGCGGTTATGTCATGAGGATGAGATGATGGCGGAGTTTGATATCAGCTATACAGACTATGAGATATTTATGGATTGGACCATGCATTTCGTCTATGAGTATGTGGGCTGTGGTTCCCTGATCCCGTTTGAACAGAAAAAGGTGCCGGTTTCCGTAACAGAGCTGGTGAACAGAGAAAGAGAAAAGCACCAGATGCACAGCAAGCTGTACTATGATCTTGGTGAGGGATTCTGTGAAGAGCATACACTTTATGCAGAGGGAAAACTTTCCGGAAACCGTTTCCGGGTAGAGTTTGCGCTTTCCGGTATCAAAGGAATACGAAATCTCCGCTGGAATCCTGCAAACGGTCATTTCCTGAAAGTGAGGATAGAGCGTCTGGATTGCGGATGCAGTGCGGAGCTTGTGCCTCAGGGTGTCCATATGAAGGTGGATAACAGTACCACTGCGTTTTTTACCACCGATGGCTTTTATCTTATCGATGTTACGCACCCGGAAAATGTGGACAGGATCGTAATAGAGGGAAAACTTGACTGCCTTGAGCTTCCGGATGTGGAAAAGCTTCTGGCCTTTGAAAAAGAGCGTGAAGTACGAAGAGAACAGGAGCGTGTCAGAAAAGAGGCTGAACGTGCCGCAAAGCAGGCTGCAGAGGAAGCAGCACGTGCGCAGGAAGAGGCCCTTCGTCATCCAGGCAAAAAAGCGCAGGTAAAGAGACTGGTCAAAAAGGTTCTTCGTTATCATACAGAGCCGGCAGCAGTGATGGGAGTGGAGACAACTCCTACCTGTATGGGCAGTGTTGATTTCTTCCATTATGAGAATGGCACCTTAAATGCCATTGGCTGGGCCTTTGATCCGACGTTTGCGTCTATGGGACAGCCAAGGATCGCATTTTATCAGGGAACACAGAAGCTTCAGGAGGCTTCCTGTACTACGATCTACCGTACGGATGTGGCTAATGCCATTGGAAATCCGGATGCGGAAAGTGCCGGATTTTCTTTCTTGGCAACGGTTCTTGCGCCGGCAGAGACTTCTGTTTTCCTGGAATACGGAACCGCAGCGGATACCGGAAGATTCCTTATCGGAAAGATCCCGGGAACCAGGGATCAGAAAGAGCTTCTGGTATACGCGATCGAAGATCCGAAGAGTATCGGAAATCTCCGTCATTTCAAACAGCGTCATATACGCAGTGCGAGAAAGGCATATCCACAGGCAGTCTATCAGCAGAAGGTGGATGTGATCGTGCCGGTTTACAACGGACTGGAGTATTTTGATGCCCTGTTTTCCGGAATTGAAAAGACAAAGGTTCCTTATCGTCTGATCATCGTAAATGACAAGAGTCCGGATCCTGAGGTAGGAAACTATCTGGAAAAATATGCCGCAGAGCATGACAATGTGGTACTTCTGAATAATGAGACCAATATGGGCTTTCTTCCGTCTGTAAACCGTGGATTAAAGATGGCGGAAAATCATGTGGCTCTTGTAAATACAGATGTGGAGGTTCCGGAAGAGTGGCTGGAGCGCCTGATGCTTCCGATCTTTGCCAAGGAAAACATTGCAACCACTACACCGTTTACCACCTGCGGAACCATCTGCAGCTTCCCGGATTTCTGCCGGGATAACAAACTGTTTGAGGGAATGCCGCTGTGGGAGATCGATGATGAATTCCGCATGATCCGTCCGCAGTATCCGGCTATGCCTACCGGTGTGGGCTTCTGCATGGGTATGAACCTGAAAGCGATCCAGGAGGTTGGCCTTCTGGATGAGGAGAATTTCGGAAAAGGCTACGGTGAGGAGAATGACTGGTGCCAGCGTGCCATAGCTGCAGGCTATGAGAACGTGCATGTGGATAACCTGTTTGTATATCACAAGCATGGTGGAAGCTTCCCGTCTGAGGAAAAGCAGAGACTTCTGAAAGAGCACAGTGAGGCGCTGCTCCGCAAGCATCCGGATTACAACAAGGATACTGCGGATTACTGCAGAAGAGACCCGCTTCGTCCGGTAAGACTCTACGTGGAAATGAAGCTTCTCAACAGGAAGCTGGATGTGCCTACCATTGTGGCCTTTGACCATGATCTTGGCGGCGGTGCAACGGCTTATCTTGTGGAAAAAAGACGTCTGGCTCTGCGGGAAGGATACCGTTTTGTGACCATCCGCTATAATATCGTAAGCAATCGTTTTTACTTTACGTATCAGTATAAGCAGTATGAGATGGAATTTTTTGCAAATGATCTGGAAACTGCCCTTGGTGAGCTGATGCGTGTGGATGAGATCTGGATCAACGAGCTTGTAACCTATCAGAATCTTTACGGAACCCTGGAACGTATCCTGCGTCTTAAGAGAGAGCAGGGTGCGAAGCTCCTTATGCTTCTTCATGATTTCTTTGCCCTTTGCCCGGCAGTGAATCTGATCGATGCAGAAGGAAAATACTGTGGTGTTCCATCCTGTGAGGTCTGCGATAAATGTATTCCGGATAACCGCAGCAATGCCTGCACAGAATACGGAACCGGAACGCTCTGGCGTACAAAATTCCGGGAATTTCTGTCAAACTGTGATGAGATCCGTGCATTTTCCGATGATACGGCAAGGCTGTTCAAGCGTGCTTATCCGGATGTATACAATCTCCATGTGATCCCGCATGCACCCCATTACCTTCCGGCAGTGAAAAAAAATAAAAAAACAACAGAGACCTTTAACATTGGTCTTATCGGCGTACTCTGCTACAAAAAAGGCCTGGAGGTTGTGAAGGCGCTTGCAGGATATATCGAAGAGAATGAACTGAATATCCGTCTGAGACTGATCGGTACTTCCGACGAAGAGATCGAAAGTCCGGTATTTTCCCAGACAGGAAGATATACAAGAGAGGAGATTCCAAGACTTACCCTGGAGCAGGATATTGATATGTTCCTGATCCCGTCCGTATGGCCGGAGACCTTCTCCTACACAACCTCGGAGATCATTTCCATGGGATTTCCGGTAGCGGTACTTCCGGTAGGTGCACCTGTAGAACGTGTGAAACGCTATGCCAAGGGCCTTGTCCTGAAAGATGAGAAGCCGGAGAATATTGTGGAAGAGATGATTTCTCTGTGGAAAACTCTCGGCGAAAGTGAGCTCCCTGTGGAAAAACGCAGGCTTCTTTTCGTAGGAGAGGAGATTTCCTTTGCTTCCAGATATCGTGTGGAGCATTTCCGGGAGCAGCTGATCCTTAAAGGCTATGCATCGAAGTTTATCCAGATAGACCAGGCAGAGCAGGAAAAGATCGAGGAATATACAGCGATCGTGATGTACCGCTGCAGCAAGCTGATGGAAGCAGAACTGCTTGCCAACCGGGCGAAAGCAGCCGGAATCCCTGTTTACTATGATGTGGATGACCTGGTATTTAATTACGAAAAAATTTCCGGGCTGCATTTCCTGAAGGGAAGCGAGTACAGTGACTTCCGCACAACTACAGACCGTATCCGCGGATGTATGGGATTCTGCGACGGATATTTTACATCTACGGAGACACTGGCAGGAGAGATCCGGGAAGAATTTCCGGAAAAACCGGTGGTGATCAACCGAAACTGTATGAGTATGGAGATGGAGATCTTGTCTCACGAGGCTGTGGAGCAGACAGACAAGGCTAAAGACCGGATCTATATCGGATATTTAAGTGGTTCCAAAACGCATGATCAGGATTTTGCCCAGGTGGAGGCAGCACTTCTGGAGGTGATGGAGCGCCACCCGGAGGTTTACCTGAAGCTGGTGGGTGTATTGGATGAATCCGGAATGGAGCCGGTGCAGAACCGCATCGAGAAGCTTCCGTTTATGGACTGGAGACAGCTGCCTGCCGTGATCGCAGGACTTGATATCAATCTGATGCCACTGGAGAACAGCCTGTTCCACTGGTGCAAATCCGAGAATAAGTGGACAGAGGCTGCCCTTGTAAAGGTTCCGAGTGTCATGAGCCGTAACTGTGAGATGGAATACGTGGTCGAAAACGGAAAAGATGGCTGGATGTGCACCACAAAAGAAGAGTGGGTCAATGCCTTGGAAGCTCTGGTTACTGATGAGAAGGCCAGAAAAGCCATGGGTGAGGCTGCACATCAGAAGGTTATGGAACATTACCTTACAGTAAATACCGGAAAGGATGCAATGGAGGAATTGTTATGCAGCGAGAGCTATACGAAGTAGAAAAGGACAGGTTTGACCTGAAGGACAGTTCTCTGTATCACCTTCAGGGAACCTGGCCGAAGGATCATAAGCCGGAAGCCGTTCTTGACGGGGAAAAGCTTCCGGCAGCCATCAGTGCCCAGGAGCGTGTCAGCGCCCTGGAGCGCTTTAAGGATCTGGATCTGGTAAACGGAGAACGTGTGCAGATGGAAATCTGCCTGCCGGATCTGGAGGGCAAAAAGAAGCTTGTTGTTTATGCGGTAAAGGGTGAAAAACGTATCCGGTGGTTTTCTGTTTCGGCAGCACAGCTTTACAGGAAACAGGGAAAACCGCAGTACTTTATTGAGAGCATCGAGGTGGAAGCCGGGGAAAAGATCTGCCGTGTCCGTGGCTGGGCAGCCTTTAACAGCCCCCTGACCATACGCCTGGAGGATCGCAGCCGGAAGGAAATCCCCTGCGAGATCACCAGACTGAAACGTGTGGATGTACAGAATCAGTACCAGGAAACAGAGATCGATGAGAAGAGCGGTTTTTTCTTTGAATTCCATTATGACAGTGTGAAGGAATTCTACATTGTATTTGAGGCAGGCAATGTGCGGACGCTTCGTCTGGTACATCTGCAGCCACAGAAGCGCCTTGCGGAGAAAGTTGCGGTATATTTCCGTAAGGGAAGCCGTTACATGAAGCTTCACGGGGCAGCAGCCCTTACCGGAAAGGTATTTGGAAAGGTGCTGGACCGTAAAAACCGTCCGGTGGATTATTCCAAATGGATTGTGAAGCATCTGCCGGACAAGGCAGAGCTTGCAGAAGAAAGAAAAACGAAATTTTCCAGGAATCCAAAATTCAGTATTGTGATCCCGCTTTACAAAACACCGGAAAAATATCTCCAGCAGCTGGTAGATTCCATAGAAGCCCAGACCTACGGGAACTGGGAACTCTGTCTTTCCGACGGAAGCGGAGCAGATTCTCCTCTTACCGATTATCTGAACAGGCTGGAAAAAAGTGATGACAGGATCCGTGTGATCCGCAACGACCAGGCACTTCAGATCGCAGAGAATACCAATGCGGCCATGAAAGCGGCAACAGGAGATTTTATCGTGTTTGCAGATCATGATGATGAGCTGACGCCGGACGCTCTGTTCCGGTGTGTGAAAGCGCTGAATGAGGATCCGGAGCTTAAGGTTCTGTATTCCGATGAAGATAAGATGTCCATGGACGGGCACAAATTCTTTCAGCCGCATTTCAAACCGGACTTCAATATTGATCTTTTGTGTACAGTAAACTACATCTGTCATCTTTTTGTCGTAAAAAAAGAGATCGTGGATCAGATCGGAATGCTGAAAAAGGAATTTGACGGTGCACAGGATTATGATTTTGTGTTCCGCTGTGTGGAAGCTGCGGGAAGAGAGCAGATCCATCATATCCCCAGGATCCTTTATCATTGGAGATGCCATGAGGATTCCACAGCAGAGAATCCGGAAAGCAAGATGTATGCCTTTGATGCAGGAGCACGTGCCATCAAGGCTCATTATGACAGGATCGGAGTTCCGGTGGAAATCGAAAAGGGTGAATATCTTGGACTTTACCGTACAAAATTCCTCTGGGAGGAAAAACCGCTGATCTCCATCATCATCCCAAACAAGGATCACATTGATGATCTGAAGAGATGTATTGATTCCATCGAAGAAAAGGCAACTTACCGCAATTATGAGTATGTGATCGTGGAGAACAACAGTACGGAGGATGAGACCTTTGCTTACTATAAAGAGCTGGAAGCATCCAATCCGAAAGCCCATGTGGTGTACTGGGATGGTATTTTCAACTATTCTGCCATCAATAATTTCGGAGCTGCTCATGCTAAGGGTGACTATCTGCTTCTTCTCAACAATGATACGGAGATCATCAGCCCGGACTGTCTGGAGCAGCTTCTGGGATACTGTATGAGACCGGATGTGGGAGCTGTAGGAGCGCGGCTCTATTATGAGGATGATACCGTGCAGCATGCAGGAGTAGTCGTTGGCTTCGGCGGCATTGCGGGACACTGCTTTGTGCAGCAGAAGAGAGACGCTACCGGATACTGCCACAGGATCATCTGTGCCCAGGATTACAGCGCTGTAACCGCAGCCTGCATGATGGTGAAGCGTGAGGCCTTTGATAAGGTTCACGGATTAAGTGAGGAATTTCAGGTTGCCTTTAATGACATAGATTTCTGCCTTCGTCTGGGAAAAGCCGGATATCTGGTTGTATACAATCCTTATGCGGAGCTTTATCACTATGAATCCAAATCCAGAGGTCTTGAGGATACACCGGAGAAGGTGGCAAGATTTAACCGCGAGATCGCTTCCTTTGAGAAGCACTGGCCGGAGATCCTCCGTGACGGAGATCCTTACTATAATCCGAACCTTACACTGGAGAGCCAGGATTTCTCTCTGAAGCGGATATAGGAGGTTATATTTTGGAAAAGAAAAAAATCTGGAAGGATGAGAGAGTTCAGGCAGGGGTTCTTGTCCTGGCAGCATTTCTGCTCCTGACTGCATGGGCGTTTATGCAGCCCCTGGGGGCAGGCCCCGATGAAAAAATGCGCTACATGGTGGCACAGTATCTTCATGAGCATCCGGGAAAGCTGCCTCTTGGAGATGAGCCAACCATCCGTGATGCGACATGGGGGATTTCCTATGCCTATTATCCGATCCTTTCCTATATGGTATCTGCTGTCTTTATGGGGATCGCAGGTTTGTTCCATGCATCTGCAGACGGATTACTCCATGCGGCGAGGATGGCAGATGTGCTCTTTGTGACTGGAGCGGTATATTTTGTGGTGAAAGCATCCGGAAAGCTTTTTCCGAAAGAGGGAAGATGGCTGTTTGCCGCACTGGCAGGCTTTATGCCGCAGGCATTGTTTCTGGGAACTTATGTAAACACGGATTCCCTGGCGCTTTTATCCATGGCGATGATCCTGTATTCCTGGTCCTGTTATCTGGAAGCGAGAGACTGGAGCTTCAGAAATTCGATCCTTCTGGCTGTTGGAATGGCAGTCTGTGCACTGTCCTACTATAATGCCTACGGATGGATCTTATGCAGCTTCCTGTTTTTCTGCCTGACAGTCCTTCTGTGCAGGGAAGAGCCGGTAAAACAGAGAGTTGCATTTCTGCTCCGGAGAGGGATCGTGATCGCGGCAGTAACCCTTGCCTTATGCGGCTGGTGGTTTATACGAAATGCCGTTCTCTATGACGGAGATCTTATCGGAAGAAAAGCCTGTGCACAGTGTGCGGAAAAATATGCGGCTGTTGATTACAGACCGTCCAGATACCCTACACCGGAGAAGCTGAACTGGTCATGGAAGGATATCCTTCTGTATCAGGACCCGGGCTGGCAGCATAACTGGCTGCTGACAGTTCTGGTAAGCTTTATCGGAACCTTTGGCCTGATGCAGATCTATATGCCTTATAGTGTGAGCAAGGCATATTTCCTGTTCTTTGGAATGGGTGGGATCGGTATTTTGACCATGCTGGGAATATTTTATCCGAAGAAACGTACTGTGGTAAAAGAACGAAAAGCAGCAGGAAGTGAAAAGCTGAAGATAAAAACAATAACCGTGTACGATAAATGGGACAGAAAAGGGATCTTTCATCTGCTGCTGATCCTTCTGATCCTGATCCCTGTGGGTCTGTTTATGTATTATGTATATTATAGTGACAACCAGGCACAGGGACGTTATATCATGCCGGCACTGTATCCGGCCATGTATTTTGTGACAGCCGGCTGGAATCGTCTGCTTGAGCGTTTTGTAAAAAAGGAAAATATCAGAATGTGGATATACCGGGTCCTGACAGCACTTCTGGCTGCTTCGCCGTTTTTATGCTATATCTTCCTGGTAGTTCCGTTTTATGGCTGACACCCCGATGGGTGAGATGGCAGAAAAAAATCCCTTCTATGTATCCGGATATGACCGGTACATAGGAGGGATTTTTTGATTCTGAAATATATTTGCCTGGGAACCAAGATCAGGAACGGATGATCCGGATCATGCGCCACAGCAGAAGGATAAGGAGCAGGATGCCCACACCGCCAATGGCAAAATACGGGATCTGGGATCTGGATTCGGAATAAGCTTTTGCAGAATCCATGTTTTCATCATTTTCCAGTACATCGGAAGAGCTTTCCTGGGAGGAATCCTCGACAACTGCAGTTCCCACCTGAGTTCCGCCAAAGGAATAGGTGCGTAAGATCTGACCATCAGATTCCGTATCTTCCGTAGTCAGGTCGTCTGCGGTCGCACCGGATGGAACCATTACAGTGCCGCCGGACAGGATGTGAAAATCATCCTTGCTGAGATTCAGAAGCTGGAAATTGGAAAAACCGTAATCCAGAAGTGAGATCGCTTCGTTGGCTGTCTGACCGGTCGCTCCGTTCATGACTACTGCGATCAGAGTAGTACCATTTCGCTGTGCAGCTGTGACAAGAACGCTTCCGGAAGCAGTGGTGGTACTTTCACGACCGCCGATACATCCTTCATAATAGGAAGCGGATGCAGGATCTGTCATGGTAAAAGAGCTTGTCAGGTTACGGGTACCGCCGGAAACATTGGTAGCCGGGATCGTATAGGAGGTGGCTCCGGAGATGGTGCGGAAGCTGTCATTACGGATAGCCGCCTGCATGATCAGAGCCAGATCATGTGCTGTGGTATGCTGGTTGTCATCCGGGAGACCGGTAGGATTGGTAAATACCGTATTGGTGCATCCAAGTTCTCGGGCACGGTCGTTCATTTTCTGGACAAAGGCATCCACAGATCCGCCGATCTGTTCTGCGACCTGGAGAGCAATGTCATTGGCAGAGGCCAGCATCAGAGCGTAAAGGCACTGCTCCATGGTAAATACCTCTCCGAGCTGTGAGGAAATATGAGCGCCTCCGTCTGTAACACCGGATACACCGGTTTCTGTCATGGTAACCTGATCGTCAAGCTGGCTGTTCTCCAGTGCCAGAAGACAGGTCATGATCTTAACTGCGCCGGCCGGAGAAAGCGTGGTGTCCATATCCTTGGCATAGAGAATCGTATCGGAAGTATCTTCCATGATCACGGCAGATGCGGAAGTGATCTCAGGCCCCTGAGGCCATCCGCTGATCCCATTGGTGGTAACACCGGAGGATACAGCAACAGCGGTTTCTTCTGTGGCGAAAACTGGAGTCTGGAACACCATGGAAGCGGAGATCCCAATAGCCAGAAGCGCTGTGGTTATTCTTGATTTTTTCATGATAAATGGTACTCCTGTATAAAAAATAATTCTTATGTAAGCAATACATACGTAAGCTCAGTATAACACATTTCCTCTCTTCCTTGCAAAAAAAATGATGGAATGGTAAAATATGTTCATCAAACTGTTACTGAGAACAGAGTGAACAGTAACAGCAAACTGAGTAATACGGAGATAATATATGAGTAAAGATGATTCTACAGGAAAGATCCAATGGGACAGACTTATAAAGAAGCTTTCCCCCTATACAGTACAGAAGGGCTTAAGATACCTGAAGCATTATGGTCTGAAAGAGTTCTGGATCCGGCTTCATGAACGTTTTGAACCGGAAGAGGTTCCTTACGGACCATGGTATGAGGCATACAGACCTGACGAGGAAACACTGGAGAAGCAGCGGAAACGCAAATTTCCGGATGGGCCGTTGATCAGCATTGTGGTACCTGCATATCTGACACCGGAGCGTTTTTTAAGACAGATGCTGGACTCTCTCCTTGCACAGACATATGAGAACTGGGAGCTGTGTCTGGCAAACGGAAGCCCGGAGGATCCGGACATGCAGACTGTGCTGAGATCCTATGCAGAGATGGACAGGAGGATCCGCTATCAGGATCTGAAAGAGAATCTTGGCATTGCAGAAAATACAAACGCAGCTTTTGCCATGGCAGAGGGTGATTTTATCGCACTTCTGGATCATGATGATCTGCTGGCACCTAATGCATTGTATGAGATCGCGGCGGCACTGGAGGAGCATCCGGAGGCGGATGTGATCTATACAGATGAGGATAAGGTCACGACAGATCTTTCTGAACATTTTCAGCCCCATCTGAAACCGGACTTTAACCTGGATCTTTTAAGATCCAATAATTATATCTGCCATTTTCTGGTGGTAAGACGTTCCGTAGTGCAGACAGTGGGCGGATTTCGCCGGGAATTTGACGGCGCCCAGGATTATGATTTCATTTTCCGCTGTGTGGAGCAGGCAAGGAAAGTGGTCCATGTACCGGAGATCCTTTATCACTGGAGGACCCACAAATCCTCCACAGCAGATAATCCGGCAAGCAAGATGTATGCTTTTGAAGCCGGCAGACGTGCCATTGAGGGGAATCTCAAACGGACCGGAACTCCGGGAACCGTGGAGCATACTCCGGATTTTGGATTTTACCGTGTGAAGTATCCGGTGCAGGGAGAACCTCTGGTTTCTGTTATCATTCCGAACCGTGAGGAGAAAGAAACGCTTCAGGCCTGCGTGGAATCCATTTTTGAAAAAACTGCCTACAAAAATTACGAGATCATCATTGTGGAGAATAACAGCAGCTCCGAAGAGATCTTCCGGTATTACAGAAAGCTTTCGGAGGATCCCAGGGTCCATCTGATCCGCTGGAAAAAAGGCTTCAACTATTCTGCCATCAACAATTTCGGGGTGCGCCATGCCAAGGGAGATTATCTGCTTTTTCTGAATAATGACGTAAAGGTCATCGATCCGGACTGGATGTCAGAGATGCTGAGCGTGTGCCAGCGTAAGGAAACAGGTGCAGTTGGCGTCAAGCTGATCTATCCGGATAACACCATTCAGCATGCAGGCTGCGTGGTGGGAATGGGCGGAATTGCCGGGAACATGTTTGTGAATATGCCGGCAGAGCGTACCGGATATCTCCATAAGGCCTCTCTTCTGCAGGATATGAGCTGTGTGACTGCAGCATGTATGATGATGAAGAAGGAAGTTTTTCTGGAGGCAGGAGGCTTTACGGAAGAGCTTGCAGTTGCGTTTAATGATGTGGATCTCTGTCTGAAGGTGCGAAGCCACGGCCATCTGATCGTCTATGATCCGTATGTGAAGCTCTATCATTACGAATCCAAGTCAAGAGGCACTGAGGACAGCGAGGAAAAGGTCCGCCGTTTCCAGACGGAGATCGAATACATGCGCTGTCACTGGCTGGATATCCTGAAAAAAGGAGATCCATACTATAACAAAAATCTTTCTTTAACCAAATGGAATTATTCCCTGAAGCCCCTTCCGGGAATGGGAAAGAAGAAGGGATAAAGCAATGCAGGAAGTATCAGTAGTCATACCAAACTTTAACGGAATGGCATATCTGGATGGTGTTCTTTCCAGTCTTGAAAGACAGACTATCCGTAATTTTGAGGTTATACTAGTGGATAATGGTTCCACTGATGGCAGCTGTGCATTTGTTTCAGCGGAATATCCATGGGTACACATGATACAGCTTCCGGAGAATTACGGTTTCAGCAGAGCCGTCAATGAAGGGATCCATGCGGCACGTTCCCCATATGTGTTGCTTCTGAACAATGATACGGAAGCGGAACCGGATTTCCTGGAGGAGATGGTTGCTGCCCTGCGCAGACATAAGAAGGCATTTTCCTGTCAGGCAAAGATGATCCAGCTTCATGACAGGGACAAGATGGATGATGCCGGAAATTATTACTGTGCCCTTGGCTGGGCTTTTGCCAGGGGAAAAGGCAAGGACATCCGCCATTATGACCGAGAGCAGAAGATTTTTTCCACCTGTGCGGGAGCTGCGATCTACCGGAAGAAATTTATTGACAGGATCGGAGATTTTGATGAGGAGCATTTTGCTTATCTGGAGGATCTGGATATCGGTTATCGGGCCAGAATCTGCGGTTATCAGAACTGGTATGCTCCAAAAGCGAAAGTTTATCATGTAGGAAGCGGTACTAGCGGATCCAGATATAATCAGTTTAAGATCCGGTATTCTTCCAGAAACAATATTTATCTTATCTATAAGAATATGCCGTTTCTCCAGATCGTGCTGAACCTTCCGTTTTTTCTGGTGGGATTCGGTGCGAAGATCCTGTTTTTTGCGTCCAAGGGATTCGGACGTGAGTACCTTGCAGGCATCAAAAACGGCTTTCAGATCAGCCGCAAAAACAAAAAAGTCAGATTTTCCATGAGGAATCTTCCGCGTTATATACAGCTCCAGTTTGAACTCTGGATCAACATTTTTAGGCGTTTTGCCGGTTAAGACACCATATTTTCACAGAATTTTTATATTTCGGAGGGAAGATTTTATTGCTTTTGGTTTTCATCTATTATAAGATAAAAGCAATGAACTTAAATGAGGTGGCGGAAATTGATTAAAGACAACCAGAAAAATTTCAGTCGTCTCCATATGCTGATCGATGTATTTGTGATCGCGGCCTCCTATGCCCTGGCCTGGCTGATCCGTTTTCAGGGAATTTTTGAGCATTCGGCGGTCCAGTCCAAGACCGTCCAGGAATATATGTTTATGCTGATATTCATTATTCCGGGATATTTACTTCTTTATCAGGCCTTTGATCTTTATACACCGATGCGAATGCAGGGGCGTCGTCTCGTACTTGCCGGAATTGTGAAGGCAAATGCGTTAGGGCTCCTTATCATCATGTTTGCACTTTACAATTTTAAAGAGCTGGACTATTCCCGTCTTACTCTGGTTTCTTTCTGTGTGATCAATATCGTCCTGGAATGGTTTGTGCGTATGGTTATATTTTACATTCTCCGGGATATGCGCAAAAAAGGAATGAACCAGAAACAGGTGCTGCTGGTAGGATACAGCCGTGCTGCCGAGGAATATGTAGACAGGATCCTGCAGAATCCGCAATGGGGATACGTGATCAGGGGCATACTGGATGACAATGTGCCGGCAGGCACTACTTATAAGGGCGTTAAGGTGATCGGTCGAATCGCCAATCTGATGATCATCCTTCCATCCAGTCGTCTGGATGAGATAGCCATTACCCTGGGCTTAAGTGAGTATTATCGTCTGGAAGAGATCGTTGCACTCTGTGAAAAATCCGGCGTGCACACAAAATTTATTCCGGATTATAATAATATTATTCCGACCAAACCATATACAGAAGATATTCTCGGGCTTCCGGTGATCAATATCCGGTATGTGCCCCTGAGCAACACGTTTAATGCACTGATCAAGAGATCTATGGATATTGCAGGCGCGATCGTTGCGATCATTGTGTCCTCACCAGTGATGCTGGTGTTGTGTATGCTGATCAAGCTGACTTCGCCGGGCCCGCTGATCTATAAGCAGGAACGTGTCGGGCTTCACAATCAGACTTTCCGGATGTATAAATTCCGTTCCATGGAGATCCAGAAAGAATCAGAAGAAAAAAAGGCGTGGACAGTAAAGAACGATCCAAGAGTTACCGGAATCGGTAAATTTATGCGTCATACCAGTCTGGATGAGCTTCCACAGCTTTTTAACATTCTGAAGGGTGAGATGAGTCTTGTGGGACCAAGACCGGAGCGGCCGTTTTTTGTAGAAAAGTTTAGGGAGGAGATACCACGTTATATGGTCAAGCATCAGGTGCGGCCGGGTCTTACCGGGTGGGCACAGGTAAATGGCTATCGTGGAGATACTTCTATCAGAAAAAGGATAGAGTGTGATCTGTATTATATCGAAAACTGGTCTGTGGGATTTGATATAAAGATCATGTTTCTTACCATATTCAAAGGATTTATTAATAAGAACGCATACTAAAAAGGGGAAAAGGAAAAGATGTCAAAACCTCGGAAAAAAAGCAAGAAGATTTTATTTATCCTGGAGATCGTCGTACTGCTCCTGTTTATCGGAGGTCTGTTCGTTTATGGTCAGATCTCAGCCAAACTGGATAAGATCGACATCCAGGAAACAGATCTTGCAGACCAGGATATTGTAACTAATGATCAGGCACCGCAGATGACGGGATATACCACCTATGCACTGTTCGGACTGGACCACAGAAGCAAGAATGAGAAGCTGAATACAGAGAACAGTGATACCATCATCATTGCGAGTATCAACAATGATACGAAGGCAGTCAAACTTGTGTCTGTCTATAGAGATACCCTTCTCAATGTAAAGGATGATACCTATTCCAAAGCCAATTCGGCATATGCATTTGGCGGACCGACCAACGCGGTTTCCATGCTGAATACGAATCTGGATCTGAATATCACAGATTATGTTGCCATTGATTTTAATGCGCTGGTAACTGTGGTAGACTGCCTCGGAGGATTGGACATCCCTCTTTCCTATGCGGAGATCGTTCATATGAACAATTACTGTGTGGAGACATCAGAGGAAACCGGAAAGAGCTACACACCGATCGAACTGCCGGATCCGAAGCCGGAGGATGAGGAAGCAATCGTAGATACCTATCATCTTAATGGTGTACAGGCTACCTCCTACTGCCGTATCCGTTATACTGCAAGTCTTGATATGGGACGTACCGAGAGACAGAGACGAGTGATCCAGATGATCGTAGATAAGGCGAAAAAGGCAGGACTTTCCACTATCTTTGATATTATGGATCAAGTATTCCCGATGGTCAAAACTTCTGTTTCCAAAACAGAGATCCTGAAGATGATCCCGGCTATGATCGGCTACAGTATTGATGAAACTACAGGCTTCCCCAATGATTATAAATTTGCCCAGGTAAAGGGCAGCGTTATCGTACCTACCACACTGGAATCCAATGTTCTGAAGATGCATCAGTTTCTGTATGGAGACACCAGTTACACTCCGACGCAGGATGTACTCAACAGAAGTGCCCAGATCACAAATATCGCAGGCGGAGGCGACGTGCAGGACACTGCACCTGCGGTGACAGATACACCGAATGACGCAACGGATGATTCGTACACGTGGCAGGGAGATACATCCACAGATTACAGCAGTACGGACACAAGTGATGATGCTGATTACAGCACAGACACAGATTATGATTCGGATTACTCCGGAGACGATTACAGCACAGATACGGATTATTCCGGAGACGATTACAGCACAGATACGGACGATTCCGATACGGATTATAGCGATTATACCGACGGAGAAGATTATTCGGAGAATGAATAAAACATCAAAATAAGCAACCAGCAGAAGGGACCATCCAGTAACGGGTGGTCCTTTCTGGACAGGAGACAAATATGAAAACATTAAAAACAGACGTGATCATCCCGGCATACCGTCCGGGAGAAGAATTTGAAAAACTGCTGGAAAGACTCAGCGCACAGAAATATCCTATCAATAAGATCCTTGTCATGAATACAGAAAAGAAATTCTGGAAAGAGACCTGGGAACAGGAATATCCGCTTGTGGAAGTCCGGCATCTTACAAAAGAAGAATTTGACCATGGCGGTACCAGAAGGCAGGCGGCAGAGCTTTCGGATGCGGAGATCCTTGTATTTATGACACAGGATGCAATGCCGGCAGACAGGGAACTGATCGGAGCACTGGTAGGAGCTCTTGCAGAGAATCCACAGGCAGGAGCCGCTTATGCGCGTCAGCTTCCAAAAAAGGACTGCAGATTTCTGGAAAAATATACCCGTTCCTTTAATTATCCGGAACAGTCCTGTCTGAAAACGGAAAAAGATGTACAGACCTACGGGATCAAAACATATTTCTGCTCCAACGTCTGTGCTGCTTATGATCACAGGATCTATGATGAGATTGGTGGATTTCCGGAGCATGCTATTTTTAATGAAGATATGATCTATGCAGGCTGGATGGTAAAAAAAGGCTATGGAGTTGCCTATGTATCAGAAGCGCGTGTATATCATTCTCACAATTACACCTGTATGCAGCAGTTCCACAGGAATTTTGATCTGGGAGTTTCCCAGGCGGAGCATCCGGAGGTTTTTGAAGGAGTGCCTTCCGAAGGTGAGGGCATCCGGCTGGTAAAAAAAAGCATGGCATATCTTCTGAAAACAGGCCACATATGGCTGATCCCCGGACTGTTTTTGCAAAGTGTCTCCAAATACGCCGGATATTTTCTCGGAAAACGATACAAAAAGCTCCCTGAAAAAATGATCCGCTCCTGCACCATGAATCCGGAATACTGGAAAAAGAACAAATAAGAGCAGGTCACGGTTTTTTAAAAGAGATATCACAGTTTAAACACAATTCCCTGTTAAACTGTCTTTTATAAGAGAAATAAATGTTACTGAGAACGGAGTGAGCAGTAACAGATACATGCATCAGATAACATAGAAGGGAGCACCAGAGGCATGAGTGAAGAGAATAAATGGGGGACAGACTTGCCGGATGAGGATAAGAATGCTTCGGCAGAACAGAAACCGCTGACGCATCCTTATTCTGAGGGACGCAGGATGCAGGAGAGCAGACAGGACAGCGATGCAGGTGCCGGACAGAGTGAAGGCACTTCGCAGGAGAAACCAAAATACGGACATTATGAGGTGCATCAGCCTCAGGCCGGTAATTATGCCGGTGGAAATATACCGCCCAAAAAGCCGCGGAAAAAGAGAGATTTTTCAGGCAACAACAGCTTTGGAAAGAAAGCAGCCACTGCGGTGGCACTGGCTGTGATCTTTGGGCTGGTAGCCGGAGTGGTTTTTCAGGGTGTGAATATTGCAGCAGATAAATACAGAGGAAATGACAGCAATACAACGATCGGAAAGACAGAAACAGTTACCGGAACAGAGGATAGTACTGACAGTAGCTCTGCGGATTCTACTGTGAAGGATATTGTGGCAGAGAGTGGTACAGTGGCCGGTGTAGCCCAGGCAACCATGTCTTCTATCGTTGCCATTACATCTGTCAGTGTGCAGGAGATCCCAAGCTTTTTCGGATATGGAACGAGGCAGTATCAGAGTGCAGGAAGTGGTTCCGGTATTATTGTAGGAGAAAATGACAGCGAGCTTCTCATTGCGACTAACAACCATGTGGTATCTGGAGCGACTACACTTACTGTGTGCTTTGCAGGCAGTGATGTGGTAGGAGCGGAAGAAGAAACCCAGGCTATGGCAAGCAGCTCCGATGGAGATGCGGATGTGGATAACGCAGTTTCTGCCAAGATCAAAGGCACCGATGAAGAGAATGATCTGGCAGTGGTGGCAGTGGAGAAATCCGATATTCCGGATGAGACCATGGATGAGATCAAGATCGCACAGATGGGAAGCTCGGACGATCTTGTAGTCGGTGAGCAGGTGGTTGCCATTGGCAATGCACTGGGCTATGGACAGTCAGTTACCTCCGGATGGATAAGTGCCCTTAACAGAAGCATCGGTACAGAGGACGGAGAAGCCAGCGGACTGATCCAGACTGATGCAGCGATCAATCCCGGAAACAGTGGCGGTGCACTTCTGAACATGAACGGTGAAGTGATCGGTATCAATGCGGCCAAGTATGCAGACAGTCAGGTGGAAGGCATGGGATATGCCATTCCGATCTCCAAGGCAGAGCCGATCCTGGAAGAACTGATGAACCGCGAAACCAGAGATAAGGTGGAAGATTCTTCCAAGGTAGGATATATGGGAGTCAAGGCTGCCGATCTTACAACAGAAGCCATCCAGATGTATAATATGCCGGCAGGTGCTTTTATTACTGAGGTAACGGAAGGCGGCGCAGCAGATAATGCAGGGATCAAAAAAGGCGATATCATTGTGAAGCTGGATGGACAGAAGGTAAGCGGCAAGGATGACCTTGTTGATAAGCTGCAGTATTATGAGGCAGGAGAAACCATCGAAGTGGTGATCTCCAGAGCGAACAGCGGAGAGTACAAGGAACAGACGGTTGAAGTGACCCTCGGAAGCAAACCCTCTTCTGACAAATAAAAGAAAATACAGGATAACCATTTATAAACCGGGGAGCTGCATGTTCTTATGCAGCTCCCCGGTTTATAAAAACTTAATTTGATACAGCCGGATTATGTGCTATAATATGCATAATAAAAACCAGAAAGGAAATGTTATGGCAGATCAGTTTGATAATAATAAAGACAATGACCAGGAGCAGAAATACGAGAAATTCTGTTTTTTATGTCGCAGACCGGAGAGTCAGGCAGGGAAGATGATCGACCTTCCTAATCATATACATATCTGTGCGGATTGCATGCAGAAAAGCTTTGATACTATGAACACCCAGATGAACAATGGAAATTATTCCGATCTTTTTAACATGCCGAATGTGAGCATGATCGATCTCAGCAGTTTCCAGAATCCCGGAAACCAGGCGAAGAAGATCAAGAAAAAATCAGAGACTCCGAAGCCGGTGATCGATCTCAAAGATATTCCTGCACCACATAAGATCAAAGCAACTCTGGATGAATATGTGATCGGACAGGAATATGCCAAGAAGGTAATGTCTGTAGGTGTATACAATCATTATAAGAGAGTTGCCACAGATACCATGGATGATATTGAGATCGAGAAATCCAATATGCTGATGATCGGACCTACAGGCTGCGGTAAGACTTATCTGGTGAAGATGCTTGCCAGACTTCTTCAGGTACCGCTTGCCATTGCAGATGCCACATCTCTTACAGAGGCCGGTTATATCGGTGATGATATCGAGAGCGTAGTATCCAAGCTGCTTGCAGCTGCAGATAATGATGTGGAGAAGGCAGAGCACGGGATCATTTTCATTGATGAGATCGATAAGATCGCAAAGAAGAAGAATACCAACCAGAGAGATGTCAGCGGAGAGGCTGTCCAGCAGGGACTTCTGAAACTTCTGGAGGGAAGTGAAGTGGAAGTTCCGGTAGGTGCTACCAGCAAGAATGCCATGGTACCTATGGTGACTGTAAATACAAGGAACATTCTGTTTATCTGTGGCGGTGCGTTCCCGGATCTTGAGAATATCATCAAAGAAAGACTGAATAAACAGGCGTCTATCGGATTTTATGCAGATCTGAAGGACAAATATGATGATGATCCGCATGTGCTGGAGAAAGTAACGGTAGATGATCTCCGTGCATTTGGAATGATCCCGGAATTTATCGGTCGTCTTCCGATCATCTTTACTCTGAACGGGCTGACGGAAGATATGCTTGTGAAGATCCTCAAGGAGCCGAAGAATGCTATTCTGAAACAGTACAAGAAGCTTCTGGCACTGGATGAAGTAAAACTGGAGTTTGAGGACGGTGCCTTACATGCCATTGCCCGTAAGGCATTGGAACGCCATACAGGAGCCAGAGCTCTCCGGGCTATCCTGGAGGAATATATGCTGGATATCATGTATGAGATCCCGAAGGACGACAATATCGGTGAGGTCGTGATCACAGAGGGATACATTCAGGGCAACGGAGGTCCGAAGATCCTTATGCGTGGACAGGAGATCCCGGCACTGGAAGGATAAGAAACAAGAAGATTCTTTAATATATAAAGGAGCGTGACAGATATGGCAAAAAGCAGTTTTTGGGATGATCTGGGAAACACACTGACAAGAAAGGCAAAGGGCTTAAGTTCCAGAGCAGAGAATCTCTATGAGATCCAGAAGATCCGTAACAAGCTCTCTGCACAGGAGCGTATGACCGAAAAGCTGATGATGGATATCGGAAAGATGATCTATACACGTTATGAGCAGGGAGAAGCCGTTGACGGTGAGACGGGAGCTATCTGCGAGGAAATCAGCCAGCACATGCTGGAGGCGGATCACTACAGAGATGCGATCGCTGCCAGTAAAGGGGAGAAGTTCTGCCCGGCCTGCCATAAGGCGGTGATGCGGGAGGCCAGCTTCTGTCCGTATTGCGGAGCGGCGTGTCCTACAGCGGAGCTGGAAGAGAAAGCTGCCGATGTGATCGAGCAGGCAGATGAGGAGCTTGAAGAGGCTGCTGAGGCAGAGGTGACAGAAGTACCGGAGACAGAAGCGGAAGAAAACGCAGAAGCTACAGAAGCGGCAGCAGATCCGGAAGAGACAGTAGAAGCGTCAGAAGTAGTAGAAACAGAAGAAGCTACAGAAGTGGCAGCAAAAACCGCAGAAGCGTCAGAAACAGAAACATCAGGATCAGATCCGGAATTGGAAGAGGAAAGAACGGAAGTGGGATCTGCAGAAACAGAGGAGCCTGCGGCTGATCCGGAAAATACAGAAACAATAGAAGAAAAAACAGAATAACCATAAGCATATAAGGCAGGCTTTCCCCAGTGGGAGCCTGCCTGAATATTATGCAGACCACAGAAATAAGGAGGGGGAATAATGTTGTGGAATTTACTGACGGCGGGAATCTTTGGTACAGACTATTATATAAAGAAAAAAATCAACACATCGGAAAAGAAAGATCTGAAGGAAAAGTGCCTGGGAGGCAGACTGATCGTAAGAAATTGCCATAATCATGGGATGATGCTTGGAATATTAAAAAACAAAGATAAAGAATTCCTGAGAGATCTTGCATCTATGGTGCTGGGCGGTGCAATCTGGGAGTATATACGTACTTTCGGAGAAAAAGGCACACGCATATCCAAGCTTGGGCTTTCCATGATCCTGGGCGGCGGTCTGAATAATTATACGGAACGTCGCAGAAAGGGATACGTCACGGATTATGTGAGCCTGAATGTGGAAAATCCGAAGCTTAAGAAGGTCGTATTTAATATTTCGGATCTTTTCATATTTACAGGTGCGCTTCTCTGGGGCGGGAGCGAGATCTTTTCTGAAAAAGAAAAATAAATAAAAAAACAGAAGTGCCGGTGTTGGGCGCTTCTGTTTTTTTGATTTTGGATAAAATAAAAAAGAATGCAGGAAATGGGACTTGAACCCACACGATCTTGCGACCACAGGCACCTGAAGCCTGCGCGTCTGCCAATTCCGCCATTCCTGCATTTTTTCAACCGGCTTGCTTCGCTTTGTTTGCTCCGCTCGTCGACTGCTCACTTATAATAACTCAGGAATGGGATAATGTCAATAGAAAAATTCAAAAAAATTAAAAAAATTCAAAAAAAATATTTTAAGTTAGTTTTATACATTTTTTTTGCATATGGTGTTGAAAAATGACGATTCCTGTGATACAATCTTGAAGATTTAGGATAAAATAAGAGAACAAAGAAAGGGAGATTGTATGAAAGCATTTCTGATATTGGAAGATGGCCATGTATTTACAGGAACCAGCATTGGTTCTGCAAGGGAAGTCATCAGTGAAATTGTCTTTAACACTTCCATGACCGGTTATCTGGAAGTAATGACAGATCCTTCTTACGCAGGACAGGCGGTGTGTATGACATATCCGCTGATCGGAAACTACGGAATCTGTTATGATGACCAGGAATCAAGGAAGCCGTGGATTGACGGATTTATTGTACGCGAATTATCACGAGTTCCCAGCAACTTCAGAAGCGTAGACACCATTCAGCATTTTCTGAGCAAAAACGACATTCCGGGAATCGCAGGAATTGATACCAGAGCACTGACTAAGATCCTTCGTGAGAAGGGAACCATGAACGGAATGATCACAGTTGATGAGAACTATGACCTGGATACAATCATCCCCAGATTAAAAGCATATACAACAGGAAAAGTGGTAGAGAAGGTTTCCTGCCGCGAAAAGGAAGTGCTTAAGGGGAACGGACCGAAGGTTGCCCTTCTTGATCTGGGCGCCAAGAAAAACATTGCACGCTCACTGAATGAGAGAGGATGCCAGGTTACTATTTACCCGGCTCTGACATCTGCAGAAGAAATCCTTGGAGACAATCCGGACGGCATCATGCTCAGCAACGGACCTGGAGATCCGAAGGAATGTACTTCTATTATTAAAGAAATCAAAAAACTTTACGACTCTGATGTACCGATCTTTGCCATCTGTCTTGGACATCAGCTTATGGCTCTTGCAACGGGCGGAGACACCCATAAGATGAAATACGGTCACAGAGGCGGAAATCATCCGGTTAAAGACCTTGAGACAGGAAGAGTATATATTTCCTCCCAGAACCATGGCTACGTTGTAGACGCAGAGGGACTTGAGGAGAAAAATATCGCACATCCTGCATTTGTAAACGTCAACGACGGAACAAACGAGGGTATGGCATATAACGGAAAGAACATCTTTACTGTACAGTTCCATCCGGAAGCATGCCCGGGACCACAGGATTCCAGTTACCTTTTTGACAGATTCATGAAGATGATGGGAGGAGAGAAATAATGCCAAGGAATAAGGACATAAAAAAAGTACTTGTAATCGGCTCAGGCCCGATCATAATCGGCCAGGCAGCAGAGTTTGACTATGCAGGAACCCAGGCATGCCGCTCCCTGAAGGAAGAGGGCATGGAGGTTGTACTTTTAAACTCCAATCCTGCTACCATCATGACAGATAAAGACATCGCAGACAGAGTTTACATCGAGCCTCTGACTGTTGAAGTCGTAGAGCAGCTGATCCTCAAAGAGAAACCGGACAGTGTACTTCCTACACTGGGCGGACAGGCAGGTCTGAACCTTGCCATGGAGCTTGAGGAAAAGGGCTTCCTGAAAGAGCACAATGTACGTCTCATCGGTACCACAGCAGCAACGATCCGTAAAGCTGAGGACCGTCAGGAATTTAAGGATACAATGGAAAAGATCGGCGAGCCGGTTGCAGCATCCAAGGTCGTAACAACTGTAGAAGACGGTGTTGCGTTTACTCAGACTATCGGTTATCCGGTTGTTCTCCGTCCTGCATATACACTTGGCGGAAGCGGCGGCGGTATCGCGCATAATGAGCCGGAGCTTCGTGAGATCCTTGAGAATGGTCTCCGTCTTTCCCGTGTAGGCGAGGTTCTTGTAGAGAGATGTATCGCCGGATGGAAAGAGATCGAGTACGAGGTAATGCGAGACAGCGCAGGAAACTGCATCACAGTCTGCAACATGGAGAACATTGACCCGGTTGGTGTCCATACCGGTGACTCCATCGTAGTTGCTCCTTCCCAGACCTTAGGAGATAAAGAGTATCAGATGCTCCGTACATCTGCACTTAACATCATCACAGAGCTTGGCATCACAGGTGGATGTAACGTACAGTACGCTCTTCATCCGGAGAGCTTTGAGTACTGCGTTATCGAGGTTAACCCTCGTGTAAGCCGTTCCTCCGCACTTGCAAGTAAGGCTACCGGTTATCCGATCGCCAAGGTTGCAGCCAAGATCGCACTGGGTTACACACTGGATGAGATCCCGAACGCCATCACAGGCAAAACATACGCAAGCTTCGAGCCGATGCTGGATTACTGTGTTGTTAAGATCCCGCGTCTGCCATTTGACAAATTCATCACAGCAAAACGTACACTGACTACACAGATGAAGGCTACCGGTGAGGTTATGAGTATCTGCCATAACTTTGAGGGTGCTTTAATGAAGGCTATCCGTTCCCTGGAGCAGCATGTAGACAGTCTGATGTCCTATGATTTCTCACATCTTTCTGATGAAGAACTGATGGACGAGCTGAACATTGTGGATGACCGCCGTATCTGGAAGATCGCAGAAGCCCTGAGACGAAATGTTTCCCAGGAGAAGCTTCATGATATCACAAAGATCGACATCTGGTTCATCGATAAGCTGGCTATCCTTGTTGAGATGGAGCAGGCTCTGAAAACTCAGAAGCTGGACAAAGACCTTCTTCTGGAAGCAAAACGTCTGGAGTTCCCGGACTACATCATCGCAGACCTGACAGGAAAGACAGAAGCTGAGATCAAAGACCTGCGTAAAGAGTACGGCATCCGTGCAGCATACAAGATGGTTGATACCTGTGCAGCAGAGTTTGCGGCAGCGACACCATATTACTATTCTGTATACGGCGATGAGCAGACAGAGAATGAAGCTGTAGAAACAAAAGATAAGAAAAAGATCCTGGTACTTGGTTCCGGCCCGATCCGTATCGGTCAGGGTATCGAGTTCGACTTCTGCTCTGTACACTGTACATGGGCATTTGCGAAAGAAGGATATGAGACGATCATCATCAACAATAACCCGGAGACAGTAAGTACAGACTTCGATATTGCAGATAAGCTGTATTTTGAGCCGCTGACACCGGAAGATGTTGAGAATGTTGTAAATATCGAGAAACCGGACGGAGCTGTTGTTCAGTTCGGTGGACAGACAGCTATCAAGCTTACAGAGGCACTGATCAAGATGGGCGTTAAGATCCTCGGAACATCTGCTGAGAACGTAGATGCTGCAGAGGACAGAGAGCTCTTTGATGCCATCCTTGAGAAATGTGAGATCCCGAGACCGAAGGGACATACCGTATTCACAGCAGAAGAGGCGAAAAAAGCAGCCAATGAGCTGGGTTATCCGGTACTTGTCCGCCCGTCCTATGTACTTGGAGGACAGGGAATGCGTATCGCTGTCAGCGATGAGGACGTGGAAGAGTACATCGGAATCATCAACCAGATCGCACAGGAGCATCCGATCCTTGTTGATAAGTACCTGATGGGTAAAGAAATCGAGGTCGATGCAGTATGCGACGGTGAGGACATCCTGATCCCTGGAATCATGGAGCACATCGAGCGTGCAGGTATCCACTCCGGAGACAGTATTTCCGTATATCCGGCACAGACCATCAGCCAGAAAGCAAAAGATACCATCGCCGAATACACACGTCGTCTTGCACAGGCACTTCATGTTATCGGTATGATCAATATTCAGTTCATCGTTGTAGGCGAGGATGTATATGTGATCGAGGTTAACCCGCGTTCCAGCCGTACAGTACCGTACATCAGCAAGGTAACAGGAATCCCGATCGTTCCGCTTGCAACAAGAGTTATCCTTGGACATAAGATCAAAGAGCTTGGTTACACACCGGGACTTCAGAAAGAAGCAGAGTACTTTGCAATCAAGATGCCGGTATTCTCCTTTGAGAAGATCAGGGGCGCAGATATCAGCCTCGGACCTGAGATGAAATCCACAGGTGAGTGCCTTGGTATTGCAAAAACCTTTAACGAGGCTCTTTACAAAGCCTTCATCGGAGCCGGAATCCGTCTTCCGAAGCACAAACAGATGATCATCACTGTAAAAGATGAGGATAAGAAGGACATCATTCCGATCGCAAAACGTTTCGAAGCTCAGGGATACCGTATCTTTGCAACAAGAGGTACTGCAAGCGTACTGACTGAAAACGGAATCAAGGTAACACGTACCAACAAGCTGGAGCAGCCGTCTCCGAACCTGATGGACCTGATCCTTGGCCACAAGATCGATGTTGTTATCGACACACCGCCACAGGGTGTTGAGCATCAGAAGGATGGTTTCGTGATCCGTCGTAATGCTATCGAAACAGGTGTCAATGTGCTTACAAGCCTTGATACTGCAGAGGCTCTGGTCACAAGTCTTGAGAATACAGACCTGAACCACCTGACTCTGGTAGATATCGCCACCATCGACAATCGATAAAAAATTGTAAATTTTGTGAAATAAAAAATTAAAAGTTTACGAATTGTCAAATATGTAATATACTGATAAGGACGGGGCCGTCGTTCACATACCGGCCCTGTCCTTATCTTGCTTTTAGAAAGGAGTTAACATGATTTTTATAGAATTACTGAAGGTTATCCTTCTCGGTATTGTGGAGGGAATCACCGAGTGGCTTCCGATCAGTAGTACCGGACATATGATCCTTGTGGATGAGTTTATCAAGCTGAATGTATCCGAGGCATTTATGGAATTTTTCCTGGTGGTGATCCAGCTTGGCGCGATCCTGGCAGTTGTTGTACTGTACTGGAACAAGTTGTGGCCTTTTTACATAAGAAAAATCCCGAAGAAAACACAGATGGCACTGCGTAAACAGCCGGCAGTACCCAGAACTGTCCTTACTTTTGTAGAAAAATACTGTGATAAGGATAAGTGGATCCTCTGGTTTAAGATCCTGGTAGCATGTCTGCCGACGATCATCATCGCTCTTCCTTTTAATGATATTATTGAAAAGAAATTTTACAACTATGTGGTCGTTGCCATCATGCTGATCGTTTATGGTGTGCTTTTTATCGTTATCGAGAACTACAACAAACGCCGCAGACCAACCTGCACCAGACTGGATGAGCTTTCCTTTAAGACAGCGCTGATCATCGGCTGCTTCCAGGTGCTTTCCGTGATTCCGGGAACATCCCGTTCCGGCTCCACCATTATCGGAGGAATCCTTGCAGGAACATCCCGTACAGTTGCAGCAGAATTTACCTTTTTCCTGGCAATTCCGGTTATGTTCGGAGCAAGTCTTCTGAAACTGGTCAAATTCGGTTTTGCCTTCAGCTCCACAGAGCTGATCATCCTGATCGTAGGTGTTGTGGTATCCTTTGTGGTATCTGTTCTTGCCATCAAATTCCTGATGGGATATATCAAGAAACACGATTTTAAAGTATTCGGCTGGTACAGGATCATTCTTGGTATCCTGGTGCTCGGATACTTCGTTGGAAAAACATTTTTAGCATAAAACTGCAATCTGGAGGTAATCATTATGAAATATAAGAAGCTTTTGATCGTACTGACAGCAGTGACGGCGCTTGGTATTGCCGGCTGTGGAAAATCATCAAAGGAAACAGCAGAGGTGACACCAACACCGGTTCCTACAGCCGCACCTACGGCTGCACCGGCTACATCCACACCGCTTCCCACATCTACACCTGCACCGAAGCTGATCGGTGTAAAGACCAGTACTGCAAAATTTGTTTATCTTACCAACAGCACGAAGGGAGAGATCCGTGAGATCTATCTCCGCGCGGCAGGAGGGGAAGAATGGGGCAAAAGTCTTGTTCCTGCAGAAGCTACCATCAAAGATGCGGAGCAGGTGCAGATGTATTACACCCCGGATTCTGCAAGAGATGCCATCTATGATATGAAGATCGTAGACGGAGACGGAAATGCCTATGAGATCTACAGTGTACAGCTGAGCGATATGGAAAAGGCAAAACTGATGATCGATAACGGAGAAGCATACCTGACCTATACAAGCCTCAGTGACAAGAGTGAGAAGAGCACTATTGGCAATGTGGAAACGGATAACAGTGAGGCGGACAGCAGTGATTCCGCAGACAGCACAGATGCTTCAGATCTGACAGATAGTTCTTCCGGTATCACGGATACTTCTTCCGACAACAGTGATGGAAGCTATGACAACAGTGATGATGGAAGCTATGATAACAGTGATGACGGAAGCTATGACAACAGCGATGACGGCAGCGATGACGGAAGTTACGACAACAGCAGTGATGATGGAAACTATGACAGCAGTGATGATAGCGGCGACTATGTAGATGACAGCAGCAACAGCGGAAGCGGTGACGATTCTCTTGACAACAGTACAGATACAGATGACAGCGGAGACGGAGAGATTGTCTGGGATGATAACGGAGACTGGTCAGAGGAATAAACCGGGATCCTGTAAACAGAGGGAAACATGGAACAGACATTTCTTGAAAAACTGAAACGAGTAAAACCTGGGGATCTGCTTCACATCATCAAGTTTATCCTGGCATTTCCCATTGCGATGGTCTACAGACTTTTTCGCAGGGATCTCTGGCTTCTCTGTGATACAGAGAATGAATGCCGGGATAACGGATTCTGGCTGTACAAATATCTGAGAGAAAATACCAGTGAGGATGCAGTGTACGCCATCAATAGAAAATCTCCGGATTATGCCCGGGTAAAAAATCTGGGACCTGTGATCCAGTATGGAAGCTTCCGCCACTGGATCTACTATCTGGCTGCATCAAAAAATATCAGCTCCCAGAAAATGGGAAAACCAAACGCAGCCATCTGCTATGTGCTGGAGGTTTACGGAATCCTACGGAACAAGCGGGCGTTCCTGCAGCATGGGATCATTACGGCAGATCTTAGTTTTCTGTATTATCCCCATACAAAAATGAGCCTTTTTGTTACCAGTACCTATGATGAGTGGAAATATGTCAATGACCGGTACGGATATCCGGAAGGCTATGTGCAGGAGCTGGGACTGTGTCGTTTTGACCAGCTTCATGATATGAAGGTAAAAAAGAACCAGATCCTGATCATGCCGACCTGGCGTATGTATATCCGCAATGAGATCTCAGCCTCTGATCACGAGCTGGAAGCACAGAAATTCATGGAAACCGATTATTACCGGTACTGGGATGCACTTCTCAAGGATGAGAGACTGATCCGCTATATTGAGGAGAACGATCTTCAGATCATCTTTTATCCGCACAGGGAAATGCATCGGTTCCTGAAATATTTTCATGTGGATCATCCGAAGATCACAGTGGCGTCCTGGCCTGAGTACGATGTGCAGACACTCCTTAAAGAGTCCGCAGTGCTGGTGACTGATTTTTCCAGTGTGGCCATGGACTTTGCCTACATGAAAAAGCCACTGGTCTACTACCAGTTTGACAATGAAAAATTCCGGCAAAGTCATCATCAGATCGGGTATTTTGATTTCCGGAAAGATGGCTTCGGTCCGGTATGTGTAACGGAACAGGAAGTAACGGACTGGCTGATCCGCCTGCATAAGCAGGGATTTGCCAATGAAGAGATCTATCTGGAAAGACACGGAAAATATTTTGATCTGTGGGATACAAAGAACTGTGAAAGAAATTACAAAGCGATCAAAGAAATGTAACAGGTGGTGAAAAATTGCAGCAGTTAATGGAAGCTCCGGCGGAGATCAAGGTAAAAACTAGGAAATTTTCGCTGACAAAAGGAACCATAAAGATCAGTTTTGAGCTGGAAGGATCCAGAGGAAGGATTCGTTCCCTGAAGCTGAAGCAGCGAAATGCAGTGTTGGATACAAGCTTTCCTTTTGAAATGCAGACAGCAAAAAAAGGAAATACGATCGTGTATCATGCACAGATCAATGTAGATCAGTATCCGATGGAAACCGCATTCTGGGATGTGGTGGCATCTGTGGATAAAGAAGGAAAAGGAAATTATGAGGATGCGATCCTGGGAGGCTTAAGTTCAAAACTTAAACTTAAGCTGATCCTTTTTCCAAGATGGACCAGAACCGGGGATGGGCATATGGTTTATCCCTTTGTCAACGGAGCAAGGCAGTTTACCATTCAATACCGGAAATATGATCCGAAATATGACAGCTATGCATTTATAGCAAAAGAATTTCTTGCATTATTCTGCTATTTTATCCTGAAACCTTACTGGGATCATAAGAAATTATGGCTGATCTGCGAGAAATACTGTACAATGGCACAGGACAACGGCCTCTATTTTTTCCGGTACTGTATGGAGCATGCACCGGAGAAGGACAGAAGTCGGATTCTTTATGTAATAGATAAAAAATGTCCGGATTATCAGGCTGTAAAAGAGTATGATGCCAATGTGATCCAGTTCATGTCATTTAAGTACATGATCTATCTCAGCGCTGCACGGTATCTGATATCTACCGATGCGATCCGGCATTTTTATATCTGGGATTCGCCCAACAGCATCTACAAGGTTCTGTATCAGGCACGGAAGAACATCGTATTTCTCCAGCATGGAGTGATGGGCTTCAAGCAATGCCACAGGACCTTTCATAAAGGCGGAGGCAATCAGATGGCACTGTTTGTGGTGTCTTCGGGTTATGAACAGAAGATCATCCATGATTATTTCGGATACGATAATGAAGAGATCATCATCACCGGACTGGCCAGATGGGATGTGCTGGAGGACAAGTCGGATCCGGCTCATAAAGAGATCCTGCTGATGCCTACATGGAGAAGCTGGCTGGAGGATATCAGCGAGGATCAGTTCAAAAAAAGTGAATACTATCAGCGTTATAAAGCATTTCTGCAGGATGAGAGGCTTAAGACTCTTCTGGAAAAGGAGGATATCACGCTGAACTTTTATATCCATCCGAAATTCAGGGAACATATCCGGAGCTTTCAGGTGGAAGACAGGCATATCCGGCTGATCCCATTTGGGACCATGCCGCTGAATCAGCTTCTGATGAGCTGCCATATGCTGATCACCGATTATTCTTCTGTTTCCTGGGATGTCTACTATCAGGAAAAACCGGTGGTATTTTATCCCTTTGATCTGGAAACCTATGAGAAAGTCCAGGGAAGCTATATGGACTACAAAAAAGATGTTTTCGGAGATCTGGCATGGGATCAGAACCAGCTGGTAGACCTTATCGGAGAATATGCGAGGAACGGATTCCGTGAAAAACCGGAATTTTCAGGAAGAAGAGATGAACTTCTTCCCTACAGGGACAATGACAACAGCAAACGAATCTATGAATATATAGCCAATGCTCAAATACCGGACAAACTGAAAAGAAGGCTGAAAGAGAAAAAATTTTAATATAAGGATACAAAAGGAGCAATATGAACAGGGAGTATGAATTTTCAGTAGTTGTTTTTGCAAAAGATACCGCAAAGCTTTACAGAACCTTTAAAAATGTACGTGAGGTCACACCGGAAGGAACGGTACAGATCCTTGCAGTATGCATTGCAGGAGATATGGATATTCCTGATGAACGGGACATGCGGGAGCTGGAGGAAGCCGGAGAAAAGGAGAAAGAGCTCAAGGACGAAGAGCTGGATAAGATCTACGGAGAGTTCAATCCGGAGGATCCTCGTTTCCGGGAGATGCTGGATGACCGGGATCTTTTATATATTGACGGACTGGAATGCGGGGATCTTGTGGCGGAGCTGAAGGATAAGATAGCCGGAAGCTATGTTGTTTTTGCAAAAGCCGGAATCCGTTTTTCCCAAAAATCCAGTGCAGAGATCAGACGCTGCTTTGAGGAAGAAAACAGAGATGTTGTCCTAACAAAGATCCGTGGAAAAGGAAATATCCATGTGCGGGAGCATAATAATTACTGTAACCGTTTCACCGAAAAAACAACGCTGGATAACAATGTATATCTTCTGCATCAGCTGTATACCGCTTACACATTTGCCGCAGATCAGGTGAAATGGGTATCCGAGATCCGTCCGGAGATCTGGTATCTGGATGTGATGACCATGGTATATCAGTCCGTTGTAAGCTGCCGGAGTCTGGGAGTGGCTTCAGGGGAAGATATCTATGTGCAGATCCTTGCGGACCATCTCATGGTGGAGGACTGGAAGAATATGCTGCAGGATCCGGACCAGCTGGAGGTATTTTATCAGGAATTTTTCCGAAAGATCGCAGACTGCAGAATAAAAGAAAATCCTGTTCATGAAAAAAATGCAGATTATGTGCTGCTGTATTACAGCGCAAAAATAGCTGATATCATATTTGATAACGAGAAGCTTGATGAAGAGAAAAAGTGTAGATATGAGGAAGGCATCGAAAGCTTCCTGAAGCAGATGGAGTTTCCGGAGATCGTGATGTCCAATCAGCATATCAGCAGGGCAAACAAAGTATATCTTCTCCGGAAATATTATCCGGATATATGCAAAAAATTTCCGGATCAGGCAGACACGATCCTGAATCCCATATATGACAATCTCCGTGTCAAGATATTCCAGCCGGAAAAAGACCAGCTGCACTGTGAATTTTCCATTGTGGAGCCTGTGAGCAGGACAAACCGTGTATATATGATGACTGGTGGCAACACCTATGAAGCCAGATGGAAATATACACTGGAAAGAACCGGCTGGTGCAGAGAAGAAAGTGCCGTTGAGAAGCTGTATATCGTGGACATTCCGCTTTCCGAGATCCGGGAGTTTATCAGCTGGGGCACAGGCACAGATGGACATATAAACAAAATGTACAATATTTCCTACGGAAAATATGTGCCATTTACAAAGAAGCTGCCGCTTTTCCTGCATATAGAGGATAAGCTTCTGTATCTTAACGAAAAAGTCCGGATGATCCGTGGAGAGGATCAGGAAGATGCAAAGGTTCTGGGTCATCAGTATGAAGTAACCGTAGAGCCATACAGTCAGAGCAGGGAGAAACAGCTGAAGAAAAAACGCACCAAAGCAATATTTTCTCAGGGAAAGGCCGGAAAAAAGGCAGTTCTCGTGCGTAAGCTCTACGAGGTACAGAAGGCGAAGCAGAAAAAGCAGATCTGGCTGATCTCCGATCGTACAACACGCGGAGATGATAACGGCGAAGTGATGTTCCGCTATCTCTGCGCCAATCCGGACCCTACGGTGGAGCCGTACTTTGTAGTCAACAAGGATACACAGGATTATGTGGAAATGAAGAAGCTTGGAAAGGTTGTGGAGCCTTTCTCCTGGAAGCATAAGCTTCTGTTCCTGCTGAATGAATTTTCACTGTCCTCCCAGGCTAACAAACCGGTGATCAATCCTTTTGGAAAGCTGGAGTATCTGTACCGCGATATCATCTATGACAAAAAGCTGGTATTTTTACAGCATGGTGTGACCAAAGACAACCAGTCCAAGTGGCTGAACAAATACAACCGTAATCTTTTCGGATTTATCGTCAGCACAAAGCCGGAATATGATTCTGCCTTTACCTATGACTATTTTTATCCGGAAAAAAATATCTGGCTTACGGGAATGCCGCGTTATGACCGTCTGGTCCATGATGAGCGCAAGTATGTGACGGTGATGCCTACCTGGCGCAAAAGCCTTTCCTCAGGAACCGATGCCAGAGGGGTATGGCAGCTTGGAAAAGAATTTCAGGAAAGCGAATATTTCCATTTTTATGATGATCTTCTCAACAACGAAAGACTTCTGGGAGCGGCAGAGAAGTACGGATATACCATCTGCTTCATGCCTCACCCAAATACCATTGACGGTCTGCATATGTTCCGTCATGATCCACGGGTAAAATTTATGGATTCGTCTTATTCCTACAAGGACATTTTTGCCCAGACAGATCTGATGATCACGGACTATTCTTCGGTTGCCTTTGATTTTGCATATTTGAGAAAACCCATCGTATACTCCCAGTTTGACAGAGACAGCTTTTTCAGTGGCGCGCATTCCTACACAGAGGGATACTTTGACTATGAGAGAGATGGCTTCGGAGAGGTGGAGCATACACTGGACGGAACTGTGGACCGGATCATCGAATATATGGCAGACGGCTGTCAGATGAAAGAGGAATATCGGAAACGAATGGATGAGACCTTTGCATTTAATGACCGTAACTGTTCCAAACGAGTTTATGAGAGGATCATCGAGAATCGGTAATATGGAGGTTGGATTTTGGAAGGAAAGCAGGCAATAAAGTTTGATAAATATAATTCTCAGGCGATGAAGGGCATTGCCATTGTTATAATGCTGTTCCATCATATGTATCTGAGTCAAGACAGATTTGAGGGGCTGAATGTTGTTTTCACTCCGTTTTCAGCAGATCGGATCATGTATCTGTGCAGAACATTTAAGATCTGTGTACCGATCTATGCATTTATTTCCGGATACGGACTGTATCTCAGTTACAGAAAAAATAATTCTACACCTGGCAAGTGGACAGCCAAAAGACTGATAAAAACAATGGGAGGGTTCTGGATTATATGGGGGCTTTCTGTTGTGAGCTCACAGCTTTATAACGGCTATGCCGTGGCCAGATATTTCGGAAACGGAAATATTGCCAAAGGTGTTAGCGCAATGGTGCTGGATTTTTTTGGTCTGGCGAAACTTTTCGGAACTTCGACTCTGAACGGAACCTGGTGGTATATGAGTGCGGCGATCATTTTTATCATCTGCGTGCCACTGTTTATGATAAAGGAAGAATATCTGGTATTTATTCTTGTGGCTGTTGCGGCATTTCCACGGATAATTTCCCTGGAGGTTATGGGAATTACGGGTATTTATGCATTTTTACCGGTATTTCTCATGGGAATGTGTGTAGCCAAGTATGATCTGTTTAACCGATGGTTTAAGATATGGAATGCTGGAATGAAGCATGTTTTCAAATTTCTTCTGGAGCTTCTTGCGGTGTTTATTTTGTATAAAGCGTACAGAACTTTGCCGCTGACGGTATACAGTGAGATCCACTGGGGTGTGTATCCAATTGTATTTATGGCATTTTGCTGCGAATTTATTAATGTCATTCCGGGAGTGCGACAGATTTTATTGTTCCTCGGAAAACATTCCATGAATATATTTCTGATACATACATTTATAAGAAAATATTCTTTTGTGTATGTGAGTGGATATTTTCTGACCAATACACTGACGCTTCTGCTGGCTTCACTGGCAGTGTCCATAGCGCTGGAATGGCTGAAAAAGGTAAGCGGATACAACCGCCTGATCCAGAACATCTGTGTGAAAATAGGATAATAAAGATAAAGGAGAAAGACCTGTCATTGTCTGTGGCAGGTCTTGTTAAAGTATGAAAGCAAAAAAAACAGTTTGTATATATTGGTTGATATTAATAGTGGTTTTTGGAGGAATTATTGGTATCAGAAGTACAGAGATAAAGGTCGAGGCTGCTGAAAGAACGGTACGATTTTGGGATAACAGTGGAAATTATCTTCAGAAATCTGGCGGGAACTGGTATTTGAAAGATTCTAAGAAGCGAAAACTTACCGGATTACGTTATTTGTCAATTCCAAAGACAGAGTTTTTAAAAACAGGATTTTATATGTTTGATAAAAACGGAAAACTTTTGAGAAAACAATCCGTGTATTATTTTGATAAAAAGACAGTTTCTGGTGTCCGCTTTGATAAATACCACATCACAGACTCCAATGGAAGAATTTCAAAGGGAGAGCGTGGCTTTGTAAACGTAGCTGAACAGAAGGTACGGGGCAAAAAAATTATCGCAGGCATTTATTATGTGGAAGCGTACGGAAAACTGGCTGATCGTGGAACAATACGCTATATAAGACAGAGAAGATTCGGTGGGCGTAATTTTAAAGGTGGTTATTATTATTTCTATGGAACCGGAAGAATCTGCATGCGTCCGTCTTTTCATAAAGTGAACAAAACAGTTCAGGGAAAAAAGTTTAACGGAATTTATTATTTTGGCAATGATAACGGAAGAATGGTACAGAAGGCAGGGTGGGTAACCTGTGAGGGCCAGCAATATTATGTAGACCAAAATGGAAAAATGCTGGTGAACCGGTGGAAAGATGGTTATTACCTGAAATCGAACGGAACTATTGCGAAAAATATGAAAACACCGGATGGTCAGTATGTGGACTGGCAGGGAAGAAAAAGTACAAGATCAGAGTATGCTTTAAGTGCATTTAAATCGGAATTGGAGAGCTTTGTTTCTGCCTACGGTGGAGACTGGTCTGTTTATATAAAAGATCTGAAAACAGGAAATGTTGTAAACATAAATGATCGGGAAATGTATCCGGCAAGTACGATCAAGGCATTTGTGATGGCGTCGGTCTATGATCAGATCCGTCAGGGAAAAATGCAATACAGCTCCGGTGTGTACAGCTTGCTGTGGGATATGATCACCGTCAGTGATAATGAATGTTATAATGAACTGGTAAGGCGTCAGGGAGGCGGAAGCTTTGTAGGAGGAACGGCTGTAGTGAACCAATATCTTCGAAAGAACGGTTACAAAAATACCGGTTGTCACAGTTCCCTGCATCCGTCTTCTTCTGCCTGGAGCAGTGATGGCTGGCGTAACACGGCATCTGCAAAAGATTGTGGGATACTCTTAGAAAAAATCTATCGAGGTCAGTGTGTTTCTCAACAGTATTCCAGAGAAATGCTAAATCTTTTACTGCATCAGACGAAACGATACAAAATTCCATCAGGTCTTCCGACAGGTATAGTATGCGCGAACAAAACTGGTGAGACAAGCTCAGTTCAGCATGATATGGCAATCGTCTATGGAAAGAAAACAAATTATGTATTATGTATATTTTCAGAAGGTGCTTCCGAAGATCATTTACTGCATGGAATCCGTTCGATTTCTTCAAGAGTATATCAATATCTGAATAAATAAAGATCAGCCAGCAGTCATAGGATCAAGAAACTTCCTTAATTGGGCAAAAATAAGGAGTGATCATTGACGTGCTGGCTGATTTTGTATTATCAAAGAAATGGTTGCGGAAGAATTTTTTACATAAGCGTTTTTCTTAGCCCTAAATATGCCGGATATTTCCGGTGTCAGTAGTATCGTATCCGGTTTGAAGAGCTAAAAACCGGCGGAAAGGTTCGGATGCAATGGTTTCCGCTACGGCCTGAAAGCCGGGGGTGCTCAGATTTTTGGTCTGCATAACCAGGAAGAGTGATTCCTGGCAAACAGGAAGAAAATCCAGCTCCGGAAAGTTTCTCGCTACACAGGCCTCGCCAAGAGCTATGTCTGCCTGTCCGCCAGCCACTGCAGCAGCCGTGGAGTGATCGGTAACAAGCTCATTTCGATATCCGGATATGGAATCCGGTGAAATTTCGGAAGACAGAAGTGTACGGTCAAGAAGGATGCGACGGCTGCTTCCTTTTTCGCGGTTCACAAAAATAATATCTGCCCGTGTAAGATCAGAAAATCCCCGGATATTCTTGGGATTTTCTTTTTTTACATAGAAGCCGACGGGATATTGACACAGAGAGATCACAGTCAGTGGGATACCGGGTATAAGGCTATGGATATCTTCCGGTGAGGCGGATGCACAGGCAATGTGGACTTTTTCAAAATAGAGAGAATACAGTCCGTTGTAGGTATTCATGTGAGACTGCAGAACAGGCAGATTGTCCGGGTGTGTGGGAAGCTGATTCAGGAGAAGATCCAGAGCCGGAGAAGCCTGTCCGCTGATGATCAGTCCACTGGAATGCAGAAGATAATCCCTTTTCAAAAGAGAACTCTCCGGCTGGTGATCATAAGACTGAGCAGAAGACGCAGAACATTCCGAACCCTTAAGATACTGAGACAGCTGTTCCTCGCTGACCCGCAGCTGTTTGCCGACTTTGGAGGAGGAAAGCTCTCCGCGTTTGATCAGGTCATATACTGTGGATTTTTTGATCTTTAGTTTATCTGCAACTTCCTGTGCTGTGTAGACTTTATTCATCGATACCTACCATAACATTGGTTGCCTTAATAACTGCGTAAGCATCAGAGCCTACTTTCAGTCCAAGTTCTTCCACCGCCGCACAGGAGATGGTAGCAGTGATGATATTTCCACCACCGATATCGATGGAAACGATGGAATTTACAGCTCCCTGGTTGATGTTGATGATTTTTCCTTTTAACTGATTACGTGCACTGAGTTTCATAAGTAAGTCTCCTTTTTTTGAATATTGAATGAACCGGATCAGGCAAGTTCTCTGCTTCCGTTGTGCAGAGCAATGAACCTTGTGTGGGATTTGTCTGTATCAGGAGTGCTGTAAGCCACTCATGATAAGAAACGAAGCGGATCGTGAACATCCGCCTGGCTTGTCAACTATGTATTTATGATAGCACTTGTAGAGAAAAACAGCAATGCCTTATAGCTTGACAAGAAACTTTCCTTTCGGTAAAATTAAACAAAACCATTCAAAACTAAACAAAACTGAACGAAACGGAAAAGGAGGGAAACAAAAGATGAAGAAAAAAATCTTAGCAGCCCTTACCGCGGGAATTTTAACAACAGGCCTTATGACCGGAACTGTTTTTGCGGCAGACACAGAAGCGAAAGGTGATGAGAACCTGAAGGGAGAGGTTTATGCATTTATTGCTGCCAGCCTCAGCAATTCCATGGAGGAGATCCAGAAGGATTTCAATGAGCTTTATCCGAATGTAACGATCTATTACAGTGCAGACAGTTCAGGTACACTGCAGACACAGATCGAGGAAGGTGCACGCTGTGATCTTTTTTTTTCAGCAGCAGATAAACAGATGGATGCCCTCACAGAGGAAAAACTGACAAAGGAAGACACCGTTAAGGATCTTCTTGAGAACAAAGTCGTTCTGATCAGACCAAAGGACGGAGAGACAAAGGTAACAGGATTCGAGAATATCACAGACGCTGAGAATATGGCGCTTGCAGGAGAGGATGTTCCGGTGGGACAGTACGCCCGTGAGATCTTTAACAATCTTGGAATCATGGACGATGTAAACAAAATGGAGATCAACGAGTGCAAGAATGTAACGGATGTACTTGCAGCAGTCAGTGAAGGAAGTAATGAGGTTGGTGTTGTATATGCGACAGATGCTGCATCTGTTACTGATAAAGTAGATATCATCGCAGAGGCGCCGGCAGACAGCCTTAAGACGCCGGTTCTTTATCCTGTGGGACTTATCGAGGACAAGGAAGCATCGGAAGACGATACCAGGGCAGCAGAGGCTTTTCTTGATTATGTGGAGTCTGACGCAGCAATCAAGGTATTTGAGGACTATGGATTTACAGCATATGAGGCTGAGGATTCCGAGGATGCCACAGAAGCTTCTGCAGACAACACGGAGGCTGAGGACAGCACATCCAAATGAGTATGATGTAGAAAACCGGCAGGCAGTAAATACTGAAACACAGTAAATGCCGGCACAGGAATGAAATATGACAGAATTTTTGAGAGAAATAAACTGGAGTCCTCTGTGGATTTCCTTAAAAACAGGTCTGGCAGCCACAGTGATCGCTTTTTTTCTGGGAATATTCTGTGCCCGAAAGATCATGAAACTGAAGCCGGGAGCCAGAGCAGTACTGGACGGGATCCTTACTCTTCCGCTGGTACTTCCTCCTACAGTGGCTGGATTTTTTCTGCTACTGATCTTCAGTCTGAAAAGGCCCTTTGGAAGCTTTCTTCTGGATAATTTTGATATTAAGATCGTGCAGACCTGGAAGGGCTGTGTGATCGCAGCGGCAGTGATCGCATTTCCGCTGATGTACCGCAATGCACGGGCTGCTTTTGAACAGGTGGATATAAATCTTATCCATGCAGGTCAGACTCTGGGGATGAGCGACAGCCGGATATTCTGGCGGGTAGTCATGCCGGCGGCAGGACCGGGGATCGCATCCGGAACAGTGCTGGCATTTGCACGTGCGATTGGAGAATATGGCGCAACCTCCATGCTTGCCGGAAATATCCTTGGAAAAACCAGAACAGTTTCTGTTGCCATTGCATCAGAGACAGCAGCCGGAAATTACGGAACTGCAGGCTTCTGGGTCGTTGTGATCGTGCTGATCTCCTTTGTGATCGTAGCGCTGATCAATATCGTATCCGGAAGAGGAATGAAAACAAGAAGGTGGATCTGATGGCAGTCAAAGTAAATATCGAAAAAAACTTCCGTGATTTTTCCCTGAAGGTAGATTTTGAAGGCAGTTCGGCAGCCATTGGGCTTCTTGGTGCTTCCGGCAGCGGAAAAAGCATGACCTTACGCTGTATTGCAGGGATCGAAACACCGGATAAGGGAAGGATCGTTATCAATGGAAAAACAGTGTTTGATTCTGAAAAAGGGATCAATTTGAAACCGCAGAAGCGACGGATCGGATATCTGTTTCAGAATTATGCGCTGTTCCCAACCATGACAGTGGAACAGAACATCCGCTGCGGTTATCGTGGGGAAAAATCCTCCGCCAGAGAAAAAGTGGCAGATCTGATCCGGCGATATCATCTGGAGGGGTTGGAGAAGCGCCTGCCCTCACAGCTTTCCGGCGGACAGCAGCAGAGAGTGGCACTGGCCAGAATGATGATTGGAGAGCCGGAAGCTATTCTTCTGGATGAGCCGTTTTCCGCACTGGACGGTTACCTGAAGGATGTGCTCCAGCGGGAGATGCAGGATTTCCTCAAGGACTATCCGGGAGATATGATCCTTGTGACACACAGCAGAGATGAGGCCTATAAATTCTGCAGGGAGCTTTCCATTGTACATGAAGGCAGAATCCTTGTGACAGGGGAGACAAAGCAGCTGTTTGAGAGACCGGGACTTCTGGAGGCAGCAAAGCTTACCGGCTGTAAGAATTTTTCCAGAGCGGAGAGGCTGGGACCTCACGAGATCTATGCGGCGGACTGGAAAATGAAGCTCCATACCGAAGAAAATGTAGATGAGGATATTACCCATGTAGGGATCCGTGGCCACTGGATCCGCCCGGAATCAGAGCCGGGTGAGAACTGTATGGCAGTGCAGGTAGACCAATACATAGAAACTACATTTGAACATCAGTATATGATCCGAAACAAAGCGGAAGAGAATGCTGCCGGATTATGGTGGATGCGTCCCAAAAACAGCTTTACGGAGGATCCGGACAAAGATCTTCCGGAATATCTGTATCTTCCACCGGAGCATCTGATGCTGCTGAAATAAAGAACCCCCGGAAACAGACATTATCTGCTGTTTCCGGGGATTTTTTGTGTTCCTGCATTTTTGATGGATTTTTACGAGCAGAATCTATTTTCCATGATTTCCGGAATAGGTGATGTAATCGGACACCATCATGGCAAGCTTGAAGGCCAGTGCATCCTCAAAGGTACGGATATCCAGGCCAAATCGCTTCTGCAGCTTTTCAAAACGGTACACCAGAGTATTCCGGTGCACATAGAGCTGTCTGGAGGTTTCAGAAAGGTTCAGGTTATTTTCAAAGAAGGTCCGGATGATATTGAGGGTTTCGTCGTCAATAGATTCCAGGGATTCTTCTCCGAAGATCTCGCCTACAAACATGTTGCAGACCTGAGTGGGAAGCTGATAGATCAGACGTCCGATGCCCAGACGGTTGTAACCGAAAACGTTTTTGTCAGCATAAAAGATCTTGCCGACCTCCAGAGCAGTGCGGGCTTCCTTGTAGGCATCGGAAAGCTCCATGATATCATCTGCAACATTGCTGTAGGAAACCCAGGCAGAGGTCATGGCCTCTGTATTGAGCATATCCACCAGCATGCAGGCGATACCCTCCAGCTCTTCGTAGCTTTCGGTGCTCTGAAGCTCACGTACTACGATGATGCCGGAATCATCCAGTGCAGTGATAAAATCCCGTGTACGGGCAGAAAAGATGTTGCGGATGGTAGCCAGGGCATTTTCGTCCTTGTGCTGCTTGGTTTCCACAAGAAATACCGCACGGCGGGCAGAAGGTGTAATATGAAGACGGGCAGCCTTGTTAAAAGCTTCTACCTGGGAATAACGGTCCAGGAGAAGATTTTGCATAAAGGAGTTCTTGTCTGTTTTTTCCGTATAGGCAGTGAGGAGACTTTCTACCTGGCAGACAGCAAGCTCTCCGATGGTAGAAGCCTGCTCTCCGGAGCCCCATACGATCAGAAGCATATTGCTCTGAGGTATGTTGTTCAGCTTGTACAGACTGCAGCTGCGGTTGGAGATGCATAAGGCAGGATCCTCCCGGAACTGAGCAAGCTTTTCAGAAGAAGGAAGTCGACGGTCCCCTGTGGAAATGTATATCTGGTCATTTTCATCCAGAATACAGAAATCAAGACCGCTGATCCGGTTCCAGTCATCCAGACATTTTTGAATTGTTTGCTGTATTTTCATAAAAAGCGTCCTTTCTGATGTGAAATAAAACTAGTGAAATAAAAAGAAACCCCGGGAAATCATATCCCCCGGGGTTACATTCTGTTTTTATGATTCGACGAGAATTAGTTTGTGATAGTAAGCTCTGTCTCTTTGTCGAAGAAGTGAGCTTTCTCCATATCGAATGCAAATCTGATCGGATCACCGGTCTTAGCTGTTGTACGAGGATCAACTCGTGCTGTAACCTGAGTTCCGTCAACATCGAAGTACAGGAATACTTCAGCACCAAGAAGCTCGTAAACTTTAACTACGGAGTTCATTGGTTTGCTTGGAGATGTCTCAAGGAACATCTGAGAATCATGGATATCCTCAGGACGGATACCAAGAACAACTTTCTTTCCAACATAGCCTTTGTCTTTCAGGACTTTAGCTTTAGCTGCCGGAACGATAACCTCATGCTCACCACCGATCGTAGCAATTACATTGCCGCCTTTTTCGGAGATAACAGCATCAAGGAAGTTCATCTGCGGAGATCCCATGAATCCTGCAACGAAGAGGTTGCCTGGTTTCTGATACAGGTTCTGTGGTGTATCAACCTGCTGAACAACACCGTCTTTCATAACAACGATTCTGGTACCAAGTGTCATAGCCTCTGTCTGGTCATGTGTTACATAGATGATGGTAGCACCAAGTCTCTGATGGATCTTGGAGATCTCGATACGCATCTGTACACGAAGCTTAGCATCCAGGTTGGAAAGAGGCTCATCCATAAGGAATACCTTAGGATTACGAACGATAGCACGTCCCATAGCAACTCGCTGTCTCTGACCACCGGAAAGAGCCTTCGGTTTACGATCAAGAAGCTTGTCAAGGTCAAGGATTCTTGCTGCTTCACGAACAGCCTTGTCAATCTGGTCCTTCGGAACTTTACGAAGCTTAAGTCCGAATGCCATGTTATCATAAACTGTCATATGAGGATACAGAGCGTAGTTCTGGAATACCATTGCGATATCACGGTCCTTAGGCTCAACATCGTTCATGACTTTGTCACCGATCTTAAGTGTACCACCGCTGATCTCCTCAAGACCTGCGATCATACGAAGTGTTGTAGATTTTCCACATCCGGATGGTCCTACGAAGATGATGAATTCTTTGTCTTCGATCTCCAGGTTGAAATCTTTAACTGCCTGGAAGCCGTTCGGATAAGTTTTATTAATGTGAGATAATGATAAACTTGCCATTGTTGTTTCCCTCCAAAATTAATATATTGTTTTTACGTAATTTCCTTTGCTGGTTAACAGTATATCGAAAATGAGAGAAAAGGGCTAGAGCTGAATCTTACAAAGTTTCCGGCAGTTTCTTGTCATTCTGACGAAAAAACGAAAGGGGATTTTTCGTCATTTTGTCAAAACGACGGTTTCCTATGTACAGGTTCACGAAACATTATACGGTATTCAGGCAGAATCCTCAATATGTAAAAAAGTTCAAAGGAGTTATTTACAACTAACCTGAGTTGGAGTATACTAACTTATTAGATAAAAGAAAAGTTTTCTCAATAAAGGAGGGATCAGAATGCATATTGCAGAAGCCGAAACAGAAGAGAAAAAAACAGGATGCTACCGACATACAGAGATGCAGAGGGATCTTATTATAGAGAAACTGAAGGAGAAGGGGCTCCGCATCACCAGACAGAGAAAGATTCTTCTGGACATTATCCTGGAGGGAGAGTGCTCCTGTTGTAAGGAAATCTATTACAGGGCTTCCGCACTGGATCCGAAGATCGGTGTAGCTACAGTATACCGTATGGTCAATACGCTGGAATCCATCGGTGCTATCAGCCGAAAGAATATGTATCGCGTGGCATGCAGCACAAAAGGCGTCTGCACAGTAGAACTGGATGATGATACGATATGCCATCTGTCCGGACAGAAGCTTAATGAAGTGATCCTTGCAGGACTTCGGGCCTGCGGGGAGATCAGTGAACAGAATATCCGTACCCTGGCGCTGCTGCCTGTTCATGAGGTCGGGTGAGTATGGAAAAGCTATGGCACAATATAATAGGAAAGAAGAGGTTTGTACAGACTAAGAATTAGATAGATTAAACTATTAGTAAAAATTAACTGTTAGGCAAAAATAACTGAAAATTTAACGAATTGTGTTGAATTCACACAAAAAACACTGGACTTTTTTTTACAGACATTTTATAATAATGAAAATATCGGGGCGGACATGAAAAATCCTCACCGGGAATCAGAAAAAAATAAAAATCATATATCAGGAGGAAATTATTATGGCAGACTTTAAATTCAAGAAATCAGGACTTTTTGCAGCAGGCGTTCTTTTCGGTACAGCAGGAATCAAGATCCTCACAAGCAAGGATGCGAAGAAGCTTTACACAGGATGCACAGCAGCCGTTTTAAGAGCTAAGGACTGCATCATGAAAACAGCTACGAATCTTCAGGAGAATGCTGAAGATATTTATGCTGAAGCTAAGGAGATCAATGAGGAAAGAGCAGCAGCTGAAGAGGCTGTAGAGGATGTTGAGACAGAAGCAGAGGAAACTGCAGATGAGGATGCATTCAAAGAAACAGCAGAAGAGACAGAAGAAGCAGCAGAAGAGACAGCTGAGTAAAGAGGCGATTTTCCGTGAAATTTTATATCAAACATGAGACAAGAGGCCGGCTTCGTATCCATCTTGCTCAGAAGAGGATGAGCTACGGGCAGGCAGATACGCTGTTGTATTATCTCGAGAATCTTGATGGAGTGGTTTCTGCCAAGGTATACGAGAGAACCTGTGACGCAGTTGTAAATTATCGGGGCAGTAGAGCTGCGGTTATCCGTGGTATCAGCGAATTTCATTATCAGGATGTAGAGGTTCCTTCACAGGTGCTGCAGAGCTCAGGGAGAGCACTGAATGCAGAATATCAGGAGAAGCTGATCTCCAAGGTGATCTGCCATTACGGAAGAAGGCTTTTTCTGCCATATCCGCTGAATGCCATTTATACAACAGCTACTTCCCTGAAATATATCTGGAAGGGAATCGATACACTTCTTCACCGTAAGATCGAGGTGCCGGTCCTGGATGCCACTGCAATTGGAGTGTCTGTATTACGTCAGGACTTTGGTACTGCAGGCTCCATCATGTTCCTGCTTGGAATCGGAGAGATCCTGGAAGAGTGGACGCATAAGAAATCTGTAGGTGATCTTGCAAGAACCATGTCCCTGAATGTTGGCAGGGTATGGCTGAAGAGAGAGGATCAGGAGATCCTGGTAGAGTCCGGAGAGGTCCAGCCGGGAGATGATGTTGTTGTACGTATGGGTACCGTAATTCCTTTTGACGGAAGTGTTACAGATGGAGAGGCTATGGTCAACCAGGCTTCTCTTACCGGTGAGTCTGTACCTGTATGCAAGAAAGAGGGCAGCGTTGCCTATGCAGGCACTGTTGTGGAGGAAGGTGAGATCACCATCCGCGTAAAGACGGTAGGTGGTTCCAGCCGCTATGACAAGATCGTTACCATGATCGAGGAGTCTGAGAAGCTGAAATCTTCTTTGGAGGGAAAGGCAGAGCATCTGGCAGATAAGCTGGTTCCCTATACTCTTGGAGGAACAGCACTTACATATCTCCTTACCAGAAATGCCACCAAGGCCCTTGCGATCCTGATGGTGGATTTCTCCTGTGCGCTTAAGCTTGCAATGCCGATCTCTGTATTGTCTGCGATCCGTGAGGCCGGTACACATAAGGCTACAGTTAAGGGCGGTAAATATCTGGAAGCAATGGCTGAGGCAGATACCATCGTATTTGATAAGACAGGAACTCTGACAAAAGCGAAGCCAACCGTTGTGGATGTGGTTTCTTTTGACAACAATGATCCGGAGGAGATGCTGCGTATCGCCGCATGTATGGAAGAGCATTTCCCACACTCCATGGCCAAGGCTGTTGTCAGTGCTGCCAGGAAGAAGCATCTGGCCCATGAGGAGATGCATTCAAAGGTTGAATATGTAGTAGCGCATGGAATTTCCACTACGATCGAAGACCATAAGGCCGTGATTGGAAGCTATCACTTTGTATTTGAAGATGAGAAATGTCTGATCCCGGAGGATGGCAAGGAGAAATTCGACAATATTCCGGAAGAGTATTCCCACCTGTATCTTGCCATTGACGGACGCCTTGCGGCCGTGATCTGTATTGAAGATCCCCTTCGTGAGGAGGCGAAAGCTGCTGTAGAAGCACTGCGCGGGGCAGGGATTTCCAAGATCGTTATGATGACAGGGGACAGTGAGCGTACAGCAGCAGCCATTGCCAGACGTGTGGGAGTGGACGAATATTATTCCGAGGTACTTCCGGAGGATAAGGCCAACTTCATCGAAAAAGAAAAGGCAGCCGGAAGAAAGGTTATCATGGTAGGTGACGGAATCAATGATTCTCCGGCACTTTCCGCAGCCAATGTCGGTATCGCCATCAGTGATGGTGCTGAAATTGCCCGGGAGATCGCAGATATTACTGTAGGTGCAGATGATCTTCAGGAGCTTGTTGTTCTGAAAGAGATCAGCAATGCACTGATGAAGCGTATCAGACGCAATTACCGTTTTATTATTACCTTTAACGCAGGTCTTATCGCCTGTGGCGTTGCAGGTATCCTGCAGCCGACTTCATCCGCACTTCTGCATAATACCTCCACACTGGCGATCAGCCTGAAGAGTATGCAGAATCTGCTTCCATAGAAAATTTTTAACCGAATCAAGTAAGTCCCCTGTAGGATTGCGAATATCCGCTTGACAATAAATATAAAAAGCCGGCCAGGTTATCGAAGAGATAAGAGCTTCGTACCTGGCCGGCTTTTTTAGGCTGCTCAGACGTGGATCGCAGGTATCAGCCTGAAGGTGTAGGTGTATGAAGTAAGTTTTATTCCTGAGGAAAGGGTTCGCTTTCCAACGTCAGTCCGTTAGTCATATGATAGCGTTTCTTTTGGGTATCCGAACGGAGAGGCCGGGTATGAAGGCTTCGGTACCTGGAGGGGCTCATATGATAAAATTTTTCGAAGGTATGTGCAAAATGCTGCCGGCTGTTGTATCCGGAAGAAAAGGCAATATCCGTAATGTGCAGAGTACTGTTGCACAGAAGAAAGGCGGCCTGTTCCATACGCTTGCGGTTGATATAGGTATTGATGGTGCAGCCGTTTTTTTCTGTAAAGAGCGCCTGCAGGTAGGATTTGTTGATCCCTGCATATGCGGAGATGGCAGGAATATCAATGTCTTCCAGATAATGCTCGTCAATATAGCGGAGCGCTTTTTTCAGATAGACGATTCCCTGGGTGCTCCGGCTGGAGCGGGCGCAGAATGCAAGCTCTGTAAGCATACGGCTGAAAAGAAGAAAGAAGAGAAATTCTTCCTTTTGTATCTGAACGGAATTTTGTTGTAAAAAGGTGAGCAGATCCTTCAGGCTGTATCCGAAGCTGCGGGAATCCGCGCCGGAGCAGAAGCCCTGGGAGGATTCCGTAAAATTCCAGAACTGGGAAAATCCGGGATCCTTTTTCAGGAGAAGCTCCAGAGCAACCGGACTTTTTTCGAGAGTAAGGGAAAATTCCAGATTCAGGATCGAGCAGGGAAAACCATCCGGAATCTCCAGCCTGTGAGGTACATCCGGCCGGATAAAGATAAATTGCCCGGATTTCAGTGGGAATTCCGTGTCCTGTGTGCCATCCAGGCAGAAAACCCGGCAGGAACCGGAGGTGATATACATGATCTCATAGCTGGAATGTGTGTGATGCTCCATATGATAATAAGGCAGGGAGAGAGCATAAAAAGCAGAAATATGGAAATATCGGGAAGAGTCTTGGAAAATATCTGGCATGAAAAAACCTCCTGAGTATACTGCGAAGCGGAATGTAAATATTTCAGCTGTAAATTGCGAGTCGGACAGATGCAGATATTCGATTAAATCGCCCTACATGTCTGACTGACTGTACTCTTTACTGTCAGCAAACAGTATATCACGCAAAAATAAATACGACAATATATTGCATTTTTACATTCAGGGGATGATACCTGTCACATTATAAAAAAACAGATATTATACTGTGATCAGAATCAGAAAAACGGAGGGTATTTTCTATGAGCTATAAAAATGAAAACATGAAAATGATCGAATTACATGAGAATGGCCTGGATATCCAGTTTCGTATCCGGGAAAACGGCGTGGTAGAGCTGGCAGATTTTTCTTCACAGGAAGTAAAAAAAGCAGTCATGGAGCCGAAGGAGGATATTTGTTATCCGGCTGTTGAGATCCACAGAAGCGGCACAGGAAGCTTAAACATGCATGCCTACAAAAACAACATCAATCAGTCCTCTGTGGATTTTGTTTATGAGAACCATGAGCTGAAGGCACAGGCCGGCGGAAAAGAGCTGGAGATCGTAATGATTTCCCCGGAAAAGCTGAAGGCAGTATATCATATGCGCCTGTTTGACGGAGTGCCGGCAGTACAGACCTGGACAGAGATCATCAACGAGGGAAGCGAGGATCAGGGGCTGACCTATGTTTCTTCTTTTATGTATCAGGGAATTTCCAGAGGCGGCGAGAAGCCTTATTATAAAAAAACAGATATCTATGTGCCGTTTAACAGCTGGTGCTGTGAGGCACAGTGGCAGAAATACGATGCAGAAACGCTGAATTTAAACGGAATGGTCGTAGATGGCTTCAATCATCAGGGATATGGCCTGAACCGTTATTGTTACAGTGGAAAGGGCACCTGGTCTACCTGTGAGTATCTTCCCATGGGAATTGCCGAGGACAGAGAAACAGGGGAGACGTATATTTTCCAGATTGAAAGCTCCGGACAGTGGCTGGCAGAATATGGCTCTGCACAGGGCGGAAATCTGTATCTTGCCTTAAGCGGCGCCACAGAGCAGGAGCATGGCTGGTATAAGAATCTGAAACCGGGAGAAAGCTTTACAACCGTTCCGGCAGGGGCAGCGGTTGTAAAAGGTGGCCTGAATCCGGCAGCAGCGGCACTGACCAGATATCGGAGAAAAGTACGCAGACCGAATACGGACGATGAGAAGCTGAACGTGGTATTTAATGATTACATGAATTGCCTGATGGGAGACCCTACAACGGAGCGGGAGCTTTCCATCATTGACAAGGCAGCAGAGCTCGGATGCGAATATTACTGCCTGGATGCAGGCTGGTATGACGATGGATTCTGGTGGGACCGTGTCGGGGAATGGAAAGAAGCATCCGGAAGATTCCCCAATGGTCTGAAAGAAGTCTGCGATCATGCACACAGTAAAGGCCTGAAAATGGGACTCTGGCTGGAAATCGAGGTTATGGGAGTTGCCTGCGAGCTGGCAAACAAGCTTCCGGATGACTGGTTTGTCTGCCGTCATGGAAAACGCCACATTGACAATAAACGCTATATGCTGGATTTCCGCAATCCGGAGGTACGGAAATATTGCCGTGATGTAGTAGACAGGCTGATCAATGATTACGGTGTAGAGTACTTTAAAGTGGACTATAACGTAACTATGGGATATGGAAGTGATCTGAACAGTGACAGCTGTGCAGATGCCATCCGTGAGCATTATGAATGTCTTCACCAGTGGTATGAGGAAATCTTCCGGGATCATCCGGAGCTTGTTGTGGAGAACTGCGGTTCCGGCGGACAGCGTATGGATTATGGTATGCTGAAGATCTTAAGCCTGCAGTCTACCAGTGATCAGACAGATTATCTCTACAATGCCAATATCGCTGCCAATGTAGCCAGTGCGGTAACTCCGGAGCAGGGTGGTATGTGGGTATATCCGTATGAGGATGAAGAAGAGCATGTGATCTACAATGTAGTAAATGGTATGCTTCTCCGCCCCTATATCAGCGGTATGGTATGGAAGCTGGGCGAAAATTCCATGAACCGTATGAAGGAGGGAATCTCCCTGTATAAGGAGATCCGTGAGGAAGTCCGTGACGGCGTGCCGTTCTTCCCGCTTGGTTTTGGAACTCTGAACTCTGAAGTTCTTGCTTACGGAGTGAAAGCAGAGAAGAATACCTATCTTTCGTTATGGACACCGGGAACAACAGAAGCAGTGATCCCGCTGGAAAATGCAGAGCAGGTCCGCAGAGTATCCGTGATCTATCCGAAGGAAGAGATGTGCGGATATAAGATCGAAAATGGAAATCTTGTAGTGAAGATGCCACAGGAAAAAGCGGCCAGACTGTTTAAGATCGAGATGAAATAGAAAAGCGTGAAAGACCGTAAGTTTGACGAAGAGGCGTGGGCAAAAATAAATGGAAAATAAAAGAGCGCCGGCATTTTTACCAGAAAGCTCATCAGTCTGGATGAAGTTGTAAAGATCCCGGCTGTGTACCTGAATTATAAGAAATACAGATGGGTGAAGGATCTGACAGTGAAAAGCGAATAGAAACAGAAAACAGCAGAGCTGTATGTCCCGTGATTACAGGGAATATACAATTCTGCTGTTTTATTTTATGAGATTATCTGTTTTCCGCAAGATATTCTTCTGTAAGAGCAACCGCATCGGTGATACACTGCGGGCAGCTGCAGAGAACCTTGCCTGTCTCCACACCTTTTAATTCACGGCAGATACAGGAACCGTTTTTTTCTTTGAATTTCTGGATATAGGTGCGGAGCTTTTTGTAAGTGTCACCTTTGGAGCCGGAACCTTCTTCGGTATTTCCGCGGCTGTTGGAAAGTCCGATGATCATAGCCATACCGGAAAGAGCACCGCACATTTCCATAACACCCATTCCAAGGCCGAAGCCCTCGGCAATACGGAACATCTCGTTTTCATCGATGCCAAATTCCTGGCAGAAAGAACAGGCAACTGCCTGTGCACAGTTACAGCCATTCTCGTGTAATTTTGTAGCGTGTTCAGCTTTTGTACTCATGATTTCTTATCCTCCTGATTTCAGATCGCAAGCATATTTTTGATCGCTTCCATATAGATCAGTACTGCTTCTTCCATGCCGGAGACCAGGATAAATTCATCGGCTCCGTGGATACGGTAGTCAATTCCCTCTTTTTCAGGTCCGAAGGCTATGATGTTTTTGAGGGATTTTGCGTAAGTGCCGCCTCCGATGACCATTGGTTTGTGTTCGGTATCGCCGGTCACATCTGTGTAAGCTTTGTAAAGAGCATTTACCAGCGGAGATTCTCTTGGGAAGAATAACGGAGCAACAACCTTTATGATCTCAATACGACCGTTTTTATCTTCCAGTCTGTCCTGGCACATTTTGCGGATATCGGTCTCATTAAGAGTTACCGGAACACGGATATCGATGGTACAGGAAATGACACCGTTTTCTGTTTTTACGATTCCGTTGCATAACGTCAGATCGCCGTATTCATCTGCAAATTTCAGACCAATGCCGGAGCCGTCACATGCAGTGCCGATATGGGAGTTATAGAATTCCACAAAGTCATCTTCAAAGCCTGCTTTTGCCAGACATTCAAAGGTTACTCCTGCAGCATTGACACCGAGATGGGGAGTGCTGGCATGAGCCGGAATACCTTTGGCGTAGATGGTGAGCTCACCATTTTCTTCGGTTACCTTATATTCCTGGAGCTTCGTCCGGGAAAGTGCGGATTCCAGCTTTTCCTTCAGACCGTCCTCATCGGGAACAATGGTTGTACAGGTGTCACACATTGCATTGGATACAAAACCGCCGTTCATGGAGATAATCCGGGTGTTTTTGGAGCAGGCGATCATGGCAAGCTGACCTTTTTCACCGTGGATACACGGGAAGCTGGCATCCGGTGTGAAACCGCAGGAAAGCTCTTCTGCTACCTGATTGTAGTGATCCATACATTTGGAACCTGTTTCCTCGTTGCAGCCCATGATCAGGCGGACTCTTTTGTTCAGCTTCACGCCGTGGTCGCGGAGAAGCTTCATGGCATAGAGCGCTTCTAGGATAGGGCCTTTGTCATCAGTGGTCCCGCGGCCGTATACATGATCGTCTTCACGGGTAAGGCGGAACGGATCGTAGGTCCAGTCTCCGCCTACAGGAACGATATCCAGATGACCGGCGATGCCGACGATCTCATCGCCCTCACCCATTTCGGCATAACCGCAGTAGTTATCCAGGTTTACGGTTTTAAAGCCAAGTTCTTCGGCAATCTTCAGTCCCTCTTCCAGGGCTTTTGCAGGACCCTCACCAAATGGTTTTCCCTCGGAAGGGGTACCGAGCTGGGAGTCAATGGCAACCAGTCTGCCAAGATTTGTGAGCATTTCTTCTGATAATGCGTGGATTTCCTCTTTAATATCCATATTGATTTCCTCCTGTTTACAGCGTTCCGGAAAGTGACAGGATGGAACGCTGATGTTATGAGCTCTATTATAGCATAGATTGTAATGAATGGCAGAGTGGATTTTTACCTGTTGAAGACGTACCGATCCATTCGGCGGAAGGCTTCTTCTATGCGGGAACGGGGTGAGGCCAGATTCATTCTTAGGTGACAGGGACCGAAAAACATCCTGCCGTCCTGGACAGCAACGCCGACATCCCAGCAGGCTTTTTCCACATCTTCGATTGTTTTGCCATGGGCAGTACACCAGCCGGTGCAGTCGGCAAAGAGCATGTAGGTGCCTTCCGGTCTGGAAACGTTGACACCCTTAAAGTGCCGGTCAATGTAATCACAGGCAAAGCTTACATTTCCGCTTAGTACTTCGCATAGTTCATCGGTCCATTCATAGCCTTCAGGCTGATAAGCGCCAAGCAGAGCGTGCATGGACAGAACATTCATCATATTATAATGGCTCAGACTGGACTCCTTCAAAATACGATCCCGCCACCAGCTGTTGTATACAATGTGATAGCTGCCAACAAGTCCTGCCAGATTAAAGGTTTTGGATGGAGCGTAGAAGGCCGCTGTACGCTGGCGGGCATCTTCGCTGACGGACTGGCTGGGGATATGCTTATGGCCATTCAGGATGAGGTCAGACCAGATCTCGTCTGAGATGACGTAGACATCATATTTTCGGTACAGCTCCATGGCTTTTTCCAGCTCCCAACGTTCCCACACGCGTCCGCAGGGATTGTGTGGATTGCAGAGAATGGCAGCGTGGATCTTCTTTTCACGGAGTTGTTTTTCCATGTCTGCATAATCCATTCTCCATATGCTGTTTTCATCCTTTATCAGAGGAGAGTGTACGGCCTCGTAGCCGTTGTTTTTCAGACTTTTGGTGAAGCCTATGTATGTCGGACTGTGAACCAGGACGTTATCACCGCGGGAGCAGACGCAGTTCAGTGCACTGATAACTCCGCCCAGAACGCCATTTTCGTAGCCAATGTGTCTGGGCTTCAGACCGGTGACACCGTGGCGTGTTTCCTGCCAGCGGATGATGGCTTTATAATATTCCGGCGGGGCTTCGAAGTAACCGAAGGCCGGGTGACTGGCCCGTTCGATGATCGCCTGCTGTATGGTAGGTACAGTAGGAAAGTTCATGTCTGCTACCCACATCGGGATGGCATCGAAGCCCTCCTTCGGCGGGGCAGGAGAGAAACCATCGCCCTTCAGGCCGTCTACTGCGATGGAATCTCTGCCATGTCGGTCAATGATGGAAGTGAAGTCGTATTTCATATGAATGCTCCGTTACTGAAAACTTATAAAAAGTTATAAACTTCTATGTTTCATTCCTACTTCAACGAGTATGCTTTTGATGATATAAATATCTATCTACTCACAAGTTCTTGTACTCTCCATAGGCGTAAATTCCGAATTAACGTACCCGTACATATTTGCACTAACGTTTTAGTGTTAGCTTGCAACTCTTTCTCCATAAGCCTTGAGATTTATAGATGCCTGAAAATCTCTATCAATGACATTTCCACAATCACATTTATAAATTCTGTCAGATAATTTCAAGTCTTTTTTAATGTTTCCACAGCAACTGCAAAGCTTTGATGATGGATAAAACCAATCAGCCACAATAAGCTGAATCCCTTTATCGCTGCACTTGTATTCAAGCTGCTTTCTAAACTCAAAAAACCCCTGATTCTGAACTGCTTTTGATAAATGTCTATTTTTCATCATTCCACTAACATTCAAATCTTCAATACAAATAAATCTTGGTTTTCGACTTACAATTTCAGATGTAGTCTGATTCAAATAGTTCTTACGGATATTTGTTAATCTGTGATTTCGTTTTAATAAAAGTTTTTCCTTTTTGATTACATTATTTGTTTTACAGTAACTTTCTCCTTTTTTATTTTTCTCGTAAGAACGAGAGATACTACGCTGTAATCTGCGTTTCTGTTTTTCTAGTTTCTTTACTTTCTGACTTTTATTGATGTTCTTATACTTAGCTCCATCAGAGCAAATAGCCAGATCTTTGATTCCTAGATCTATACCAATCCCATCATCATTAAGTTTTTCTATGCAATCAGGAAATTCCACACATACGCTGATCCACCAGTTCAACCCATCAAAAGATATTCTCGGATTCATGTATTTAGCATCTGTAGGAATACGACCATGCTCTGCAAGTCTTACCCAATTTAGTTTTTGTTTATTTCTTTTCCTGCTCGAAGAAAATCCTTCAAACTTAACATGAGTATTGCTGAATTGTATCTTAATATTATCCTGATAGAACTTCGGTATTGATCTCTTTTTTGGCTTGAATCTTGGGAATTTCTGCAAACCTTTGAAAAAGTTCTTATAAGCGGTGCAGGTATCTTTGATCGCCTGTTTGGTTACATTATTTGAAATACTCAATAACCATGCGTATTCATCAGAATGTCTAAGCTTTGTAAATTCTTTTCTGAGTTCTGCATCTGAAATGAATTTTCCGCCTTTTTCATAGTTTTCTATTTCCCTTGCCAAAGCCCAGTTATAAGCAAATCTTGAAGCACCTGCGTACTGAAACATCTTAGTTTTCTGTATATTATTTGGTATTAACATTACTTTTATGGCTTTTACCATCTACTTTCTCCTGTATCAATTCCCGGATAAGTTTCTTGGCTTTATTCGCTCGTTTTCCTTGTAATTTGCAACTGAATACTGTGATCATCTGAACCAGATCTTCAACAAGTTCCTGCTGTTCGGATTTTTCAGTATTATCAATAATCTCAATCTCACAATTATAAAGTGAAGCGATATATTCTATCAGCTCAAAACCAAATCGCAATAGCCGGTCTTTATATAAAACAACAACCTTTTCAACCTGATTTTGAGATATTCGCCTGATCAATTCCTGGAGTCCTTTTTTCTTATAATTAATTCCGGAACCGATATCACTTATCATCTCAAATGGCTGTCCTTTTGCCAGAAGATATGTCTTAACATTATCAATCTGTCGTTCCAGATCATCTTTCTGTTTATGGCTGGAAACGCGACAATATCCAATTGTAATGCGAGTTTTAGGCTTTACATTTATTACCTGGTTGAGTTGCTCGTCAGAATAATATCTATAGCCGCTTACTGTAGTATGATGCGGATGAAGTTTTCCATTGGCATCCCAATTTCGTAATGTCTGGGCGGATACGCTTATAATTTTTGAAAATTCATGTATAGAATAATATTTACTCAAAGCATCAACTCCTTTCAATAATATTCTGCTCTAATATCTTATAAAACTCAACATGTACTTATATGATTTTATAATTTATATTTAACTGTTAATTCCCTCCATTGAGAATATATGATGATCTTTAATTATCCTATCTTATAGCAATTCCGGAAAATATTGCAGACAACCTGCTGCATCAGAGAAAGACCGTTATGCGAAATTGCTGTTGATGACTTATATAATATATTGTACACTTATATAGATATAAACGCAAGATTTTACTATTTTCCCCTTAGATTATCAAGGAATTTTATGACACAGCAGGGTATACTTTAATTCAAGAGTGTAGCTGATAAGGCTGCTCCCAAACTTTCATACACATATTCCCGTCTGCCGCTGGTTTTCACACCTGCACTGCCACTGTAAACCGTGAAAATTGTCAGTACATAGTACTCATAAAACTATGTATCAGCGGTCAGACCGGAAAAATGAACGGAGGATTTTTACAATGAATATTCCAAATAAAAATGAATTGACACGTATTTACGGCGAAGCAGAGAAATCAGCAGCACGTTTTCAGGCTGTAGCTGATCATTTCGCAGAAATTTACCATCATGATATAGCAGAATTTTTTACAGCACCGGGAAGAACAGAGATCATCGGAAACCATACAGATCATAATGGCGGTCGCGTAATCGCAGGCAGTATTGACATGGATACCATCGGTGCAGCTTACCCGAACAACAGCAGTGTTATCCGTATCACAAGTGAAGGATATGATAAGGAAGTTGTCGTAGACATCAATGATCTTGCCAGCGTACCGAAGGCTCAGGGAACCGTATCTCTGGTAGCAGGTATGGTGGAAGCTATTCAGAAATTCGGTTTTAAAGTAGCGGGTTTTGATGCTTATGTGACCACAAATGTAATCCGCGCAGCAGGTGTAAGCTCTTCTGCATCTTTCGAAATGCTGGTATGTTCCATCATCAATTATTTCTTTAATGATGGTGCAATGACATACATCAACTATGCAAAAGCAGGACAGTATGCTGAGAATGTTTACTGGCTGAAGGCTTCCGGATTAATGGATCAGCTTGCATGTGCAGTTGGCGGACCGATCCTTCTGGACTTCTCAGACAGAGAGAATCCTAAATATGAGAAAGTAAACTTCTCTTTCCATGATTATGATCATCATCTTGTAATCGTTAATACAGGAAAAGGTCATGCTGATTTAAGTGAAGAATACTCTGAGATCCCTATGGAAATGAAAGAAGCAGCCAAGGCAGCAGGAGCAGAGCTTCTCTGTGAGACAACTCTTGACAAAGTGCTTGCAAATATGGATAAGATCGATAATGACAGAGCAATCTTAAGAGCGATTCATTTCTTCAAAGAGAACGAACGTGTAGAGAGAGCTGCAAAAGCAGTTGAAGAGAAAGATGGTGAGACTGTACTGAAGCTCCTCAGTGAATCAGGAAAATCTTCCTGGGAATTACTTCAGAACTGCTATCCGATCAAAGCATATACAGAGCAGAAGATTTCTGTTGCGCTTGCTCTTACAGATCTCTTCCTTGAGAAACTGGGCAAAGGTATCTGCCGTATCCATGGAGGCGGATTTGCCGGTGTTATCATGTGCGTAGTGCCGGAAGAAGAAACAGAGAACTATGTTTCCTATATTTCTGAATTTGCCGGAAAAGAGAACGTATATCCAATGAATATCCGCGCAGTAGGTGCAGTACATATTGAAAAGTAAATATGCCGCAAAAGGTGTTACTGAACATAAAATTATGAGCAGCCAGAGAAGCGGATTGTGAATATCTGTTTGACAAATATTGAGTTAGATGTTATCAGGAAAAACAGGCAGCAGTAAGGTGGATTGGATTGACATACACTTTACTGCTGTTTTTTTGATGGAAGTTTCCTGTTTTGCTTTTCAATGCAAAATTCCTGTATTATAATTGTGATAATGTATAATTATGATAAGGATGTATGGTGATTTTTGTAGATAATGCATTTTGTATCTGTTTATCAGAATGTGAAATTTACAGGAATTGCTACAGAATTATCAGGTATCTAACCGAATAAACTGCGGAGCAGTTATTCGATGTAGAGCCGCATAACAAAGCGGATGATTTTTATCCGCTTGACATGAGGGGGAAGGAATAATGAAAAAAAGGTGGACAATGCGGAGGGCACTGCTTGTTCTGTGCATTGCAAGTGTAGTGTTCGCACTTCTTCTGCAGACATTTCTGTTTCATCAGTCTCTGCGCAGACAGATTCGGGCAGAGAGCATTTCAGACCATGAGATTTCTCTGAATAAAATGCAGACAGATCTGTCTAATTTTATCCACACAATACGAGGGGAAATGCTTACGATCTACAGTGAGCAGGATCTTATCGCAGCTATGCGTGAAGCTGCAGAAAAAGATACAGACATGAAGGATTATTACTGGAGAAGCTGGTATTTTGCAAGGAAGCGTTTTACAAAGGAGGATCAGCTTCTTGCCATGTATCTTTATGATACAAAGGATCATCTGATCAGCAGCTACCGCTACAATTCAGTTACATATCCCAAAGATATTTACAAGGCAGAGTATGATGATAATTCAGAACGGGTTTATGATTATGTGCATGGAAAACGTACAGATCTGATGATTTCCGGATATCACAATTCTGCCGCAAAGAAAGATATTGTGCGATTTGTGCTGAAACTGCATAATTATGATGCAGACAGGAATGCCCTGGGGTATCTGGTCTGTGATATTAACAGTGCGGCACTTACTTCTATTATGGCTAAATATGTAGATGTAGAGCAGGTATGTCTGTGGCTGCAGCCATTAAATGACCGGGGAGGCTTCAGAGAGTCAGTGCAGAATCCAGAAACAGCTTGCAAAGGTTGTACAAAGTCATTATAAATCCGGTGAACTGGAACAGGAGTATGATGGGAATTATCTGATCCAGGTGTCTCAGGAGAATTATAATCTGGAGGCATTTGTGCTTGTCTCACAGTCTCTTCTCACTGCAACGCAGAAGACACTGATCCGAACACTTCTTATTATAATGGGAGCCATGATCCTTGCAATTATGGTGATCGTATTGTTTGTGTCTCAGTGGATGACAAAGCCTGTAGAAGAGATGAGCAGCACTATCACGCGGATCAAGGACGGAGAAACCCAGCTTCGGGTGCAGCCCGTAGGATGGTCCCAGGAGCTGACTACGCTGGGTACGGAATTTAATGAAATGCTTGACCGTATGCAGGTCATGGCGCAGGAAGAACTGCAGCATAAAATGCTGGTAGAGCGTACGGAATACAAAATGCTGCAGGCGCAGATCAATCCCCATTTCCTCTATAATACACTGGATACCATGAGCGGGATTGCCAATGCTCAGAACTGTCCGATGGTAAGCGGTATGTGTCATTCACTGTCTGCAATTTTCCGCTACAGTCTGAATATGACAGATGAGCTTTCCACTGTGCAGAATGAGATGGCGCATGTGAGAAATTATCTCTATGTTATGGATGTGAGAAATGGCTCAACGATAGCTTACGATTATCAGATTGACAGCGATACACTGGCAGATCAGATGCCGCGTATCTGCATCCAGCCAGTTGTGGAGAATGCACTTACACATGGTCTCAGAAACGTCCGCCGTAAGGACAAAAAGCTTCTGATCCGTTCAGAACATGTGAATGAGAATCTGGTGATCACAGTTCAGGATAATGGTGCGGGAATGGATGCGGAATCTATGAACCGTCTGCTGGATCAGAATGATATGAAACGTGTGGAATCCGGCATTTCCATTGGAATCCTGAATGTTAATGCGCGTCTGAAGAGGCTTTTCGGAGAGAAATACGGACTGCATATTGAAAGTACAGCAGGAGAGGGGACAACTGTGACGATCACAGTCCCGGCTGTTTCTACGGAGAATTCCGGTGATATGGAAAATGTGTAACTGTTCAGTACCTTCACAGTTACGAGCCAAAATGCATTAAAAATCACCTGCGGTGATGGCATTTTGGCTTGTATGTCTCGGGATTTTGGTACTTACGTGCCAAAACACCTCGCGGGATAGTAGACTACTGAATAGTTACGAAAATGTTCAAAAATGAGCAAGGAGAGAGACAATGAAAAATATGAAATATAAGGTTCTTGCTGCAGATGATGAATTCTGGAGCAGGGAAAATATCCGGAACCTGATACCATGGGAGGAGTATTCTCTGGAATTTCTGGAGCCTGCATGTGACGGGGAAGAGGTTATAGAGAGGATTGCCGAAGAAAAACCGGATATTATTCTCACAGATATTAATATGCCATTTCTGAGCGGTCTGGAATTGCTGCAGCGTTTGCAGAATGAATACCCTGAAATCATTACCATTGCCATCAGTGGCTATGATGACTTTGATAAGGTAAAGGGTGTATTTGTTTCCGGCGGCCTGGATTATCTTCTGAAGCCTGTGGGAAAAGAAGAGATGGTAAAGGTTCTTACCAAGGCACTGGGACTTCTGGAAGAGCGGGAGAATACAAAAAAGCAGGATGAGACCAGCAAGCTTCAGAAACATAAGCTGTCATCATTTCTGGAAGACAGTGAATACTCGGCACTGCTTTCCGGAAAACTGTACGGGCAGTCAGCATCCCAGACTCATGTATCCAGCACGAATACATTTTCGGAAGTAGCCACACTGATGGTTAAATTTTACAATATTACAGAGATTGCGGAGCAGTTTGAACATGATAATCTGCAGATGTCCTGGAATATCAAGTCCAGATTGAGAGAATTGACCGGTCTGGAGGAGAATGCGATTATTTTTAACAACAGCAATAAGATGAGTGAATTTCTTATTGTAAAGACTGCTGATGCAAAGGAATTCAGAGCACTGGCGGAAAATATTCTGAAGGAGTTTCCGCTGGAAGAATACGGCCCTGTTTCTGTTGTGCTCCATGAGCAGACAAGTTCACTGGATGATATCGGTACAGTTTACAGAGAACTGATCTCAACACTGATTACCCGTCCGTTTAACAGGGAACACAGTATCCTTTCCTGTCCGGAAGAGAAAACCGGAGAGCTGCCAAGAAACAGCGAAACGCAGATGGTTGGGAAATCAGCACCTGCACATATGGAGACGGAGTTGTACCATCTGTTGACAACGGGACAGAAGGCAGAGGCAGAGAAGCTGATCTTTAAGACCTGTAATTTCAGACAGTGTGATGATGGAAACTGGACTTACCTGGATGTGAAACAGTATGCGGGCAGGATTACAGGAATCCTTTACCGTTATGTTCAGGAGAAATGCCCGGAGCTTACCGCACAGGCAGAGGAAGCCATGGATAACATTGATTATTATATGAAATGTCTCAATGCACACTCTCTGCTTGTATCCCTGAAAATCCTGCTGGACAGCTTATGGGAGAACGGAGAAGATAAAAGCTCTGATGCAGGTTCTATTATGCAGCAGGTAGAGCAGATCCATAAATATATTGAGCGTTCCTATCATGAGAATATTACACTCACTGCTCTGGCAGAACAGTATCATATGGATGCAAGCTATCTCTCCAGGACTTTCAGTCAGAAATACGGTGAGACGATCATTGCATTTCTTACCAGAATCCGGATGGAGAAAGCGGCAGAGCTTATGAAAGATCAGGACAAGAAGCTGGAGACGATTTCGTTTCTGGTGGGATATGATGATTATAACTACTTCAGCAGGGTGTTCCGAAAGAAGATGGGATGCAGCCCGAGGGAGTATCGGAATAAGTTTACGCAATTATAATAATATAATTAATATGGAAGAAACTCAGGTAGAATTGAGTGGACAGTAACGAAAGCGGAAGTCCTCTGTATGGTGGTTCTTATCGAATCGAATGGATACAGAGGACTTTTTTGGAAGATATCTTTGCCGTGCGTCAGCACGCCTGCAGGTATCTTCCTTGTCCTTCGCACTCTGCTGAACTGTCTTGATTGCATTATTTTATGGAATTGCTATAATCAATAGAGAAAACATACAAGTTACTGGCATTTTGCTTGACTTGTTCATATTTTGTCCAAGTTTTATATATAAACTGGTCAAAAATGTGCAACAAAATTTTCCAAATATGTCCTAACTGACCAAAGGTAAAGTATGGTTTAATATAATCACAGAGGAACGGAAAGCCCGGAAAAACTTCCGTTCAAAAAAATAAGAAACTAAGATTTTTCAAGGAGGGTTTTACAACATGAAAAAAAGAATGAGAAAAGCAGTCGCTATCGCAGCAACAGCAGCAATGGTTGGTTCTTTACCAGCTGGTGCAGTTACAGCACAGGCAGCCGATGACGACATCACAATCGGCGTATCAATCTGGAGCTCCACAGACGTACTTGGAAGCCAGAGTAAAAAAATCATTGACAAAGCAGCAGATGCTCTTGGTGTTAATGTAATGTATGTTGACCAGGGCCACGTATCTGAGCAGGTTACAGCTTCTGTTGAACAGCTTTGCGCAGCAGGATGTAACGGTATCGTAATCTGTAACTCTGCAGACTCCGAAATGACATCTGCCATCCAGACATGTGATGCAAACCAGGTTTACCTTACACAGTTCTACCGTATCATCTCCGAAGAGAACAGCCCTGAAGTATATCAGACAGCATGCAACTCACAGTATTATCTTGGTGCAGTTCATGAAGACGAAGTAACAAACGGATATACACTGGTTAACCTGCTTCTTGAGAACGGTGACAGAAACATCGGCCTTGAGGCATGGACAGTTGGTGATGCTACATTCCAGCAGAGATGGACAGGTTACAAACAGGCAGTTGACGAATGGAACGAAGCTAATCCTGATGATCAGGCAACAATCACAGAGCCTGTATATGCTAACACATCTTCTGAAGAAGGTGCAGCAGCAGCTCTTTCCCTTTACAATTCCAACCCTGATATGGACGCTCTGATCGTTGCAGGTGGTGGCGGTGACCCGCTTGTTGGTTCCATCGGTGCTCTGGCAAACGAAGGACTTACAGGAAAGATCGACGTTGTTTCCACAGACTTCCTTGATGACCTTGGCGAGCAGCTTGAATCAGGCGGAATGTTTGCTGAATCAGGCGGACACTTCTGCGACCCGTTATATGCATTCCTTATCACATATAACGCAATCAAAGGCAACTATGTGAAAGATGAAGGATCCTTCGGATACGAAATCCAGTTCCCATACCTGTATGTATCTTCTTCCGAAGACTATGAAAACTACAAGAAATACTTTGTAGATGACGATCCATACACAGATGAAGAGCTTGTGGAATTAGCAGGATACAGCTTTGATGATCTGAACAAAGCAGCTACATCACTTTCTATTGATGATGTTATTTCCCGTCACAGCAACTAATATGATGAACTTGTGCTCCACTGTCTTTTCTCCAAAGGGCAGTGGAGAAACTTTTAAGAGGTAATTGTCAGTGCCCGCTCGAAGCAAAAGGCCAAACCCTGATGAAGCGTGTGACCTCCTGCTTTTGGCGGGCGATGAATTGGATAAGGAGAATGGTTATGAAAAAACTCAAACAAAGCCAGTATTATGGAATCGGCCTTCTGGTTCTTATGCTTGTAGTTTTCTGGGCAGTATTTAAAGTACTTGCACCGACTACTTTCGGTTCCCCGGAGAAACTGGCCACTTACATGAAATCAGCATTAATTTACGCAGTTGGCGGATGTGGCCTCTACTTTATCTGCGTAATGGGACCTTTCGATATGAGCGTTGGTGCCAATATCGTACTTTCATCCATTATCGCCTGCAATGCAAGTGAAAAATTCGGTTATGCCGGTCTTATCATTGCACCGCTGATCTGTGGTACGATCATTGGTCTCATCAATGGTATTGTTTATATTAAATTACATATCTCTTCCCTGATTGTTACATGTGCGCTGTCCCTGATCTATGAGGCCTTCAGTGTATACGCCACAAACGGAAAGAACGTAATACTTTCAGCAGACTACAGAGCATTTGGTGATTATCCGGTCAACCTGATCCTGGCACTGATCGCATATCTGCTTTGCGCATTCATTTTGAAATATACAAAAATCGGTACTTATACTTACGCCATCGGAAGTAACGAAGTTGTAGCCAAGAACATGGGTGTAAATGTTCCGAAATATAAGATCGTAGCATTTACTCTTGCAGGATTTTTCTTCGGACTTCAGGCAATCCTGACAATCAGTTTTGGTACTTCCATGACATCAGCTTCCAACCTTTCCTCTATGAGCCGTAACTTTACTCCTCTGATGGGAACATTCTTTGGACTGGCATTTAAGAAATATGGCCATCCGGTTATCGCTATTGTAATCGGTGAAATGATCATCCAGCTTATGTTCAACGGTTTCGTTGCACTGGGAGCTCCGACTACGATCCAGAACGTAGTAACAGGTGTTGCTCTGCTGGTTATCGTTGCACTGACAACTAAACCGGTTAAAGGTCTTGTAGTAAAATAAGGAGAACGATTATGGGTGAAATATTATTAAGAGCAGAAAATATTGATAAACATTTTGGCATCACACACGCCCTGGACAACGTTTCCTTTACCTTTAATAAAGGTGAGATCCACGCACTGATCGGTGAAAACGGTTCCGGTAAATCTACATTAACATCCTGCCTGACAGGTATTTACCAGAAAGATTCCGGCAAGTTTATCCTTGAAGGAAAAGAGATCACCGCAACCAACCAGGTTGAAGCCAACCATCAGGGTGTAGCCATTATCGTACAGGAGATCGGAACACTTTCCGGACTGACTGTAGCAGAGAATATTTTCCTTGGAAACGAGGATCAGTTTACTAAATGTGGTATCAAAAATACCGCAGCAATGAACAAGAAAGCCCAGGAATATCTGGACAGTTACGGATTCAACTATATTGATGCAACTAAGGTGATCGATGATTACAACTTCGAGGATCGTAAGCTGGTAGAGATCGTAAAATCTACCTACTTTAATCCGAAGGTTCTGGTTGTAGACGAGACAACAACAGCACTTGGACAGAAAGGCCGTGAAGAGCTTTTCAAGGTAATGCACAAGGTTCGTGACACAGGAAACTGCGTAATCTTTATTTCCCATGACCTTGAGGAGGTTATCGAGCAGTCTGATAATATCAGTGTACTTCGAGATGGTGTGAAGATCGGTTCCATCACAAAGGAAGAAGCTACACCTGACAGACTGAAAGCCTTAATGGTAGGCCGTGAGATCGGTGACAGCTACTATCGTACAGACTACGGTGAAAAAGTATCTGACGAAGTTGTTCTTTCTGCAAAGAACGTGACAGTAAAAGGGCAGATCGAGAACCTGAACCTTGATCTTCACAAAGGTGAGATCCTTGGTATCGGAGGACTTTCCGAATGCGGTATGCATGAGGTTGGAAAGGCACTCTTCGGAGCTTCCTATTTCCGCCAGGGAAGTGTAACTCTGGGAGACGGCACACCGATCAATTCCATTCCGGATGCCATCAAACACAGTATTGCATATGCTTCCAAGGACCGTGACAATGAATCTCTGGTCATCAATGATACAATTGGCGATAACATCTGTCTTCCATCTCTGGAGGATCTGAAGACTCATGGATTCCTTCGTGCAAAGACAATGAATGAATTTGCCAATAAATTTGCAAAACAGATGAGTACAAAAATGACAGGCGTTGACCAGTTTGTATCCGCTCTTTCCGGCGGTAACAAACAGAAAGTCGTTCTTGCACGCTGGGTTGGTAAGGACTCCGACCTGATCATCCTTGACTCCCCTACACGTGGTATTGATGTCAAAGTTAAAGCTGATATCTACGCCATGATGGACGATATGAGAAAAAGAGGAAAATCCATTATTATGATCTCTGAGGAAATCATGGAGCTTCTGGGTATGGCAGACCGTATCCTGATCATGAAGGACGGTAAGATCAATGGTGAATTCCTTCGCTCTCCGGATCTGAAAGACACAGATCTGATTGACAATATGATTTAAGGGGGTAAAAAAATGAGTACAACAAAAAAATCAACTGAGCAAGTACCATTTCTGGAACGTCCCATTGTGCGTACGATCCTTCCTATCGCAGGATTCGTGATCATCTGTGTATTATTTGCAATCCTCACAGACGGCAGACTGTTTCAGCCGAAAAATATATCACTGCTTCTGAGCCAGTCATACATGCTGCTGATCTCATCCATCGGCGTGTTCATGGTAATGACAATGGGTGGTCTGGATTTCTCCCAGGGCTCCATGCTTGGTGTTGCTTCCATCGTAGTCTGCTACCTTTCCCATTACAACATGGTTCTGGCAGCGCTGGGTGGTGTGGTAACAGGCGGACTGATCGGACTGATCAATGGTTACTTCAATGTTAAGAGAAAAATCACAAGCTTTATTGTTACAATCTGTACCATGTATCTGTTCCGTGGAGTTTGTGCATATGCAACAACTAACTCACCTGTTTACGCAGTCAGTGATATTTCCAAATACAACACACTGCCATTTATGCTTACTTTCACAGTGATCATCTTCGTAGTGGCATATCTTGTATTCACTTACACAGGTCTGGGCTCCAGACTGAAAGCAATCGGTGCAGGTGAAACAGCAGCAAGATTCGCAGGTATCCGTGTAGAGACTACAAAGATTCTCGTATTCGTGGCAGCAGGATGTATCACAGGACTTGCAGCATTTGTAAATGCTATCAAAGTAGGTTCCGTTACATCTACAGCAGGTAACCAGCTGGAAACACAGATTATGATCGCCCTGGTACTTGGCGGAATGCCTGTAAACGGCGGTGCTAAAGTAAGATTCTATAACATCATTCTTGGTGTTATGACATACAAAGTACTTTCCAGTGGTCTGGTAATGCTGATGATGCCGACACAGTTACAGCAGCTGATTCTTGGTATCATCTTCCTGATCGAAGTAGCAATCTTCAGCGACAGGAAGACTGGTATGATCGTGAAGTAATTAATTGTATAATATCGATTATATAACTGGCGTATTCGTGTATTATGTTCATACCTACATAAAATCCCCGGCTCCCGCAGAATTGGTCTGCGGGAGTTGGGGATTTTTGTCGTTTTTGTGTTCTCGTCACATTGATCACCATAGTATATTTCTGTTGCTTATCCTGTCAGGGCATGATAAGCTAAACATATAAAATCTGGTATTATGGGGTAATATATACAGGAGGGCGTAATAAATGATAGATATAAAAAATATCAGTACACACTGTACGCGCAGTGAATTTGTAGGTAAAGCAGTGCTGGATACGATAGGACTTGTGATTTCCGGAATTGATGATACTTTGCTCAAGGAGATGAACATAGGAACGAAGTATCATTGTCTGGGATTATTCAGTTCCCGTACAGGGGCAGCAGGGCAGCTGACTGCTCTTGATGATGCAGTAAAAGCAACCAACACAGAGGTTCTTTCCATAGAACTGCCAAGGGATACAAAGGGCTGGGGCGGCCACGGTAATTATATTGTTCTTGGAGGAACTGATGTCTCAGATGTGCGCCATGCCATATCCATGGCACTGGAGCTTACCAATAAAAATGCAGGAGAGGTATATATCAGTGAAAGCGGTCATCTGGAGTTTGCCTATTCAGCCAGTGCAGGACAGGTACTGAATAAGGCTTTCGGAGTACCAATGGGAGAAGCATTCGGATTTATGGCTGGCTCTCCTGCTGCAATCGGACTGGTAATGGCAGATACAGCGATGAAGTCTGCCTCTCTTTCTATTGCAAAATATATGACACCTGATAAGGGAACCAGTCATTCCAATGAAGTGATTCTGGCAGTTGCCGGTGATGCCAGTGCTGCGAAAACAGCGGTACTGAATGCAAGACAGATCGGTCTGGAACTTCTGATCGCAATGGGCAGCTATCCGGAGACCCCGGGGGTACCATATTTATAAAAAAAATCTTGACTTTTGCATCCGGAATCCATATAATAATCAACGGTAAATTTAAGAAACAGATATTTGGTATTATTGGAAACGGTACATCCTCCTGGATGGTTATGAACAACACAAATCTCTAATTGATGTTATTCATACTATCTAAGGAGGATTTTTATGCCTAAAAACAAGTTTCAGGAAGTTATTTTTACGATTATCATGGTGTTTGTAATGGTCTATGCCATGATCTGCTACAACATTGTACTGAATACAGGGACAATGACAAATGAGACATTTCTGTTAGCTTTTCATGAATTAACATTCATGGGACCGATTGCATTTATTCTTGATTTCTTTATCATCGGTGGTCTTGCAAAGAAGATTGCATTTGGTATTGTGGATATGAGAAGAGATAATCCGTTCCACCTTGTACTTGCAATCTCAGCAGTATCCGTTGCATTTATGTGTCCATGTATGAGCTTTGCGGCAACTGTGCTGATTAAACATGCACCGGCAAGTCAGATCATTCCCACATGGCTCCAGACAACAGCAATGAACTTTCCGATGGCATTCTTCTGGCAGATCTTTTATGCCGGACCATTCGTAAGATTTATTTTCGGAAAGCTTTTCCCGGAGAAAGAAAAGGCAGCAGCTTCTGCCGAATAAAAAATATGTAATTTTGACTGCAGCATTCTGTATTTCAGGATGCTGCTTTTTTTGTGTTCTTATCTATACGTTACTGTTCACTCCGTTCTCAGTAACGTAGCCAAAATTCATTCCAGATTGCCTGCGGCAATGGAATTTTGGCTTGTATGTCTCGGGATTTTGGCATATTCATGCCAAAACACCTCGCGGGATAGTGATGTGTGAACAGTAACATCTATACAACGTAAATTGTACTTATTTTAATACACTATTGACAAATTCTGTCATTTCTTGTAATATCATATAAAACATATCGAATAACTATGAAAAGTAGAGAATGCAAAAAACTACTGGTACCTTAAAGGAGATGAAACATGATCAGAAAATTATTTGCCTTTGGTTTTGCAGTTGTACTGGCACTGATGCCGGTACAGGCTTTTGGAAAAACGGTGTCTGTCACCAATGTTTCCTATGATCCTACCAGAGAGATGTTTGAACAGTATAATAAAATATTTGAAGACCACTGGAAGGAGAAGACCGGGGAAGATGTGGAAGTGATACAGTCCCATGGCGGTTCAGGGAAACAGGCACTGGAGGTAGCCAATGGTCTGGATGCAGATGTGGTAACCCTGGCACTGGAATATGATATTGAGTCTATTGAAAACGCAGGGCTGATCAAGGCAGGATGGAAAGATAAATTTGACAATGACAGTTCTCCTTATACATCCACTATCGTATTTCTGGTGAAGAAAGGAAATCCCAAGGATATCAAAGACTGGGACGATCTGACGAAAAAAGGAGTGGGAGTAGTAACACCAAATCCGAAAACCTCCGGCGGTGCCAGATGGAACTACATGGCAGCGTGGGCTTACGCAGATAAAAAATATGGTGGCGATGAAGCGCAGATGAAGGAATTTATCAAGAAACTTTACCGGAATGTGGTGGTTCTTGACTCAGGCGCAAGAGGCGCAACGACCTCTTTCGTGGAGAACGGACAAGGAGATGTGCTGGTTGCGTGGGAAAATGAAGCTTATCTATCCATGCGGGATTATCCGGATGAGTATGAGATTGTTACTCCAAACGTAAGTATTCTGGCACAGCCTTCTGTGGCAGTGGTAGATGAAGTGGTGGATTACAGAGATACAAGAGATGTGGCAACTGAGTATTTGAATTATCTGTATTCCGACGAAGCACAGGAGATCGCAGCAGAGAATTATTTCCGCCCCACTAATGAGAAAATCCTGAAGAAGCACAGTGATACGTTTGATCTGAATATAAATCTGGCAAATATCAGTGATTATGGCGGATGGGATAAAGTGCAGGAGAAACATTTCACAGATGGCGGAATTTTCGATCAGATTTATGAGAGATAAAGGAAGACAAGATGAAGCAAGAGCATAAGCACAGACAGAATATATGAGACAGGAGAGGTGGTAATTGATTATGAAAAAAAGAAATAAACCGGTGATTCCAGGGTTTGGGCTCTCCATGGGAATTACCATTTCCATATTGAGTCTGGTAGTTCTGATCCCCCTGGCAAGCCTGGTGGTCTACACAGCGAAGCTGAGTTTTAAAGATTTTATCGAAACCATCACAAGGGCCAGAGTGCTGGTATCCTTTTATACCAGTTTTGTATGTGCTTTTGCAGCAGCAGTAATAAATGGAATTATGGGAACTGTTCTTGCGTGGGTGCTTGTGAAATATGATTTTCCGGGCAGGAGACTTATGGATGGGATGATCGAACTTCCCTTTGCTCTTCCCACAGCGGTAGCAGGTATTGCACTGACATCCCTGACCTCAGATTCGGGAATTGTCGGCAGCTTTTTTGCAGGATTCGGTATCAAGATCGCATACACAAGAATAGGTATTACAGTGGCTATGATATTTGTAGGAATACCGTTCGTTGTGCGAAGTGTACAGCCGGTTCTGGAAAAGATGGATAATTCTTACAGCGAGGCAGCAGGAGTGCTGGGAGCAAAGAAAACAACTATCTTCTGGAAGGTCATTTTTCCGGAACTGAAGCCTGCGATCTTTGCAGGGACCGGACTTGCGTTCGGAAGATGTCTGGGTGAATATGGAAGTGTTGTATTTATCGCAGGAAATAAACCCTATTATACAGAAATCACACCGCTGGTTATTATGTCAAAGCTTCAGGAATTTGATTATTCAAGTGCAACGGCAATCGCACTTGTGATGTTGGCAGTTTCATTTTTTATTCTGTTCCTTAACAGTATGATACAGCAGAGAAATGCAAGAATTTTAAGAGGAGGAAATGCCTGATGGACAACAATGAAAAGACTTCGGAGAAAATTACAAAATGGCTGCTTGTCGTGATCAGTGTTCTGTTTCTGGCAGTCATGCTCCTTCTTCCTCTGATCACTGTGATCACAGAAGCATTGCGGAGCGGATGGAAGGTCTATGCAGCTGCAGTGACAGATGAGTACACCATCAAAGCACTTCTTCTTACAGTGAAGGCAACACTCTTTGCAGTTGTTTTTAACACTGTTTTTGGTGTTTTTGCAGCCTGGGCACTGACGAAGTTTCAGTTCAGGGGTAAAAAGCTTCTTACCACACTGATCGACCTTCCGGTTACTATTTCCCCTGTTATTGCAGGTTTGATCTTTCTTCTGATTTTCGGACGACAGAGTCCTGTTTACTTTTTTCTCATGAAGTTAGGGATTAAAGTTGTATTCTCTGTACCGGGAATCATTATTGCAACTGTATTTGTAACCTTTCCTTTTATTTCCAGAGAACTGATTCCGGTTCTGGAAGCAGAAGGAAGCGATGAGGAGGAAGCGGCAGCCCTGATGGGAGCAGGTGGATGGACCATTTTCTGGAAGATCACATTCCCTCATATCAAATGGGCATTACTGTACGGAGTTGTGCTCTGTACGGCAAGAGCAATGGGAGAGTTTGGAGCGGTATCTGTACTTTCCGGACATTTAAGAGGAAAGACCAATACACTTCCTCTTCATGTAGAGATTTTGTTTAATGAGTTTCAGTATGTTCCGGCGTTTGCCGTATCTTCACTGCTTGTGATCATGGCGGTTATCATTCTGGTAGTCAGAAGCCTGATTGAATATAAAGGAAAGAAGGAAGCCTGATATGTATGTAGAGTTAAAAAATATCAATAAGACATATGGTTCTTACCAGGCATCAAGGAATGTGAATTTCGGAATTGAGAAAGGTAAACTGATTGGTCTGTTGGGACCAAGCGGAAGCGGAAAAACAACTATTCTTCGAATGATTGCAGGTCTGGAAACCCCGGACAGCGGAGAGGTCATTATTGATGGAAAAGTGGTAAATGATGTTCCGGCCAGTCAGCGTGGGATTGGATTTGTATTTCAGAATTATGCGTTGTTTCGCTATATGACAGTTTATGACAATGTTGCATTTGGTTTGAAGGTTCAGAAGGCTGATAAGAAGAAAATTGATGCCAGAGTCAGAGAACTGATCAAACTGGTGGGGCTGGAAGGACTGGAAAAAAGATATCCAAGCCAGTTATCCGGCGGTCAGAGGCAAAGGGTGGCATTTGCCAGAGCCCTTGCTCCAAATCCCCAGGTGCTGCTTCTGGATGAGCCCTTTGCAGCCATTGATGCAAAAATCCGTCAGGAACTGCGAAGCTGGTTAAAAGAGATGATCGGGAAGCTGGGAATTACCAGTATTTTCGTTACTCATGATCAAGATGAGGCCATTGAAGTAGCAGATGAGATTATTATCACTAATGCAGGACGGATCGAACAGAAAGGAACTCCTATAGGGGTTTATAGAAATCCTGAGACAGCTTTTACAGCGTCCTTCTTCGGACAGCCATCTGTGTTGAAAAATGCGGATGATTTCCATACCTTTGCTCAGGCAGAAGGAGCAGACAAGATCATTGTCCGCCCGGAATTTGTAAAAATCTCCAAACTGGATGAGGTGGAGAAGTTCAAAACTTCCGTATCCCGGGGAGTGGTTGAACGGGTTTCTTTCAGGGGAGATAATCTGGAACTTCAGGTGAGAGTCAACAATTCCGTAGTAACTGCCAGAAGAAGCCTGGAGAAAGCAGATATCCGGGAAGGTGAGACTGTGAATGTATTCCTTTACAGGATTTTTGCACTGAAAGGTGACAGTGTACAGCTGATCGAAAATGAGGCTGTAAGGGATGACTTTGTAATTATCTGACAGCGGTGGCTGCGGCGACTGACGACAATGAAGAAATAAGAAATTCAGACGCAAGACTGATCGGGAAATCAACTTGTTGGCACACTGGTATGGAGGAAAGGGTAAGAGAGAATGAGAACAGAGAGAATCAGGACAGATGTGCTGATCATCGGCGGCGGTACGGCAGGATGCTTTGCAGCCTATGTGATCGGCAAAAAAAGCGGCAGAAAAGTTCTGATCGCAGAGAAAGCGAATATTAAGCGAAGCGGATGTCTGGCGGCGGGCGTGAATGCATTGAACGCATATATTACAGAAGGCAGAGTGCCACAGGATTATGTGGATTATGCCAAAAAGGATGCCCATGGAATCGTAAGAGAAGACCTTCTTCTTACCATGTCAGAGAGACTGAATCATGTGACAAAGGTGATGGAAGATCTGGGGCTGGTCATCCTGAAGGACGAAAACGGAAAATATGTTGCCAGAGGAAACCGAAACATCAAGATCAATGGCGAAAATATGAAGCCAATCCTTGCAAAGGCGGCAGCTGAACAGGAGAATGTTACGGTTCTCAATCATGTAAATATTACAGATTATAAAACAGAAAACAAAAAAGTCACAGGCGCAGTTGGATTTAGCGTTAATGAGGATATTTTCTATGACATTGATGCGAAAGCAGTTCTTTGTGCCACAGGTGGTGCAGCGGGACTTTACAGACCGAATAATCCGGGATTTTCCAGACATAAGATGTGGTATCCTCCGTTTAACACAGGTGCAGGATATGCAATGGGACTTCTTTCCGGTGCGGAGATGACAACCTTTGAGATGCGTTTCATTGCATTGAGATGTAAGGACACGATTGCTCCTACAGGAACTATTGCTCAGGGTGTTGGGGCCAGACAGGTCAATGCACATGGTGATATTTATGAAACAAAATATGGTCTGACAACTTCCCAGCGAGTTTACGGTACAGTCATGGAGAACAGAGAAGGAAACGGTCCATGTTATCTCAGAACGGAAGGTATTTCCAAAGAACAGGAGCAGGACCTTTACAAAGCTTACCTGAATATGGCACCGTCCCAGACTCTGAAATGGATGGAAGCCGGAAAAGGACCATCCGAAGAGAATGTAGAGATTGAGGGCACAGAGCCATATATTGTAGGCGGACATACAGCCAGCGGTTACTGGGTAGATAATAACAGAGCTACAACTATTGAAGGTTTATATGCAGCCGGAGACGTAGCAGGAGGATGTCCGCAGAAATATGTAACCGGCGCACTGGCAGAAGGAGAGATCGCAGCAGAGGCGATTTTGGAATATCTGAATGGCAAAGATGATGACCGGATCGCAGCGGAAAATAAGGAAGAGGCTTTAGAGCGTGGCGGAGAACAGGAGCTGTCTCAAACTGCAATAGCTAAGAAGGCAGAATACGAATCACATTTGAATGCTTCCCGTTCTTTGATGAATGCAGAGCAGCTTGAGGAAGCCATGCAGAAGATCATGGATCAGTATGCAGGAGGAATCGGTACAGACTACAGATACAGCGGGATGAGTCTTGCAAAGGCAGATGAAAAGATTGCAGCATTGTTGCCAGTAGTTGACACTCTGGCAGCAACAGATACTTATGAACTGATGCAGATTTATGAACTTCGCGAACGACTGATCGTGTGTCAGGCAGTGATCGCACATCTGGCAGCCAGAAAGGAAACCAGATGGCATAGTTTCGGAGAGAATACAGACTACCCGCAGCAGAGCGAAGAGTGGATGAAATATGTAAACTCCCGTATGGAAAACGGCGAGATTAAGATCTTATATCGTGACCTGATCACAAAGGAAAATACAGGTTTGAATACAGCAGAGAAAGGAGCAGGTGAGAGATGAGCATTCGGATTCAAAAAAGTAAATGTGCAGGATGTGGCAGATGTATTGAAGCCTGTCCCGGAAATCTGATCAAAAAGGATAAAGAGAACAAAGCCTTTATCCGTCAGGTAAGAGACTGCTGGGGATGTACTTCCTGTATTAAGGAATGCAGGCATGATGCCATCCGCTTTTTCCTTGGAGCTGATGTGGGAGGCAGAGGTGCAAGTATGGTTGTATCAGAGAAACCGGATATTTCCACATGGACAGTGGAGAAGCCGGATGGCACTAAGATCACTATTCAGGTTAATAAGAAAGACGCTAATAAATATTAAACATAAGTATGTATTCTCGGAGTCTTTAGAGTGTGTTTGAAAAATGCTTTACGCAAGATGTGCGTCACAATTTGTGGGAGATTTTGTTCGGATGAGGGCGTCATAGCGGGCTACGACAACCGAATTCGGACAAAATATACCGCAAAGTGGGGCGTGCAGATTGCGGGAATGATTTTTCAGACACGCTCTAGTGTATTTGCTCAAGTACGAAAAGATTCCGAGTATAAACAAACAGAGGAGGATAATGCAATGAGTAACTTATCTCATCTTGATGCGCTTGAGGCAGAGGCGATTTATATTATGCGAGAAGTAGCAGCCGAGTGTGAAAAGCCGGTTATGCTCTATTCTATAGGAAAGGACAGCTCCGTTATGCTCCATCTGGCGATGAAGGCATTTTACCCGGAGAAACCGCCTTTTCCCTTTCTTCACATTGATACTACATGGAAATTTCATGAGATGATCGAATTCCGCGACAGAATCGCAAAGGAAAACGGAATTGATATGCTGGTTTACACCAATGAAGAGGGTGTAAAGGCAGGAATCAACCCATTTGACAATGGTTCTGCATATACAGATATCATGAAAACACAGGCCTTAAAACAGGCTCTGACCAAATATGGATTTACAGCGGCATTTGGAGGCGGCCGTCGTGATGAGGAGAAATCCAGAGCAAAAGAAAGAATCTTCTCTTTCCGTAATTCAGCTCAGGCATGGGATCCGAAAAACCAGAGACCGGAGATGTGGAAGCTTTATAACACTAAGATCCAGAAGGGAGAGAGTATGCGAGTATTCCCAATTTCCAACTGGACAGAAAAGGATATCTGGCAGTACATTCAGCGTGAAAATATTGAAATTGTACCGTTATATTTTGCGAAAGAAAGACCGGTCATCTACAGAGACGGAAATATCATTATGGTGGATGATGACAGATTAAAACTCCGTCCGGGTGAAAAGATTGAAAACAAAAAAGTCAGATTCCGTACTCTTGGATGCTATCCGCTTACTGGAGGTATTGAATCTGAAGCAGATACTCTGGATGAGATTATTGATGAGACGTTAAGTGCTGTTTCTTCTGAACGTACCAGCAGGGTGATCGACCACGAGGCAGCAGGCAGCATGGAGAGAAGAAAGAGAGAGGGGTATTTCTAGAATGAAAGGATTATTGAAATTTATTACATGCGGAAGTGTGGATGATGGAAAATCCACTCTGATCGGACATATTCTTTATGATGCAAAGCTTCTCTATACAGATCAGGAGAAAGCTCTGGAGCTGGATTCCAAAGTAGGAAGCAGAGGCGGTGCCATTGATTATTCTCTTCTTCTGGACGGTCTGATGGCAGAGCGTGAACAGGGAATCACCATTGATGTTGCATACCGTTATTTTACAACAGATAACAGAAGCTTCATTGTTGCAGATACACCCGGACATGAAGAATATACAAGAAACATGGCAGTGGGTGCGTCCTTTGCAGATCTGGCAGTTATCCTGGTGGATGCTTCACAGGGAGTACTGGTACAGACAAGACGTCATGCAAGAATCTGCGCATTGATGGGAATCCGTTACTTTGTATTTGCAGTAAACAAAATGGATCTTATTGAATATGATGAAAAACGTTTCCGCGACATTGAGAATCAGATCGCAGCACTGATAGAAGAACTGAAACTTGCCAATGTAACTATTATTCCGGTATCTGCCACAGAAGGTGACAACGTTACAACCAAATCTGACAACATGCCATGGTATAAAGGTGAGGCGCTTCTTTCCCATCTGGAAACCGTAGACATTAAGGAAGATACAGAGAAGGGCTTCTATATGCCTGTACAGAGAGTCTGCAGACCAAACCATGAGTTTCGCGGATTCCAGGGACAGATTGAGAATGGTGCCATCAGGGCAGGCGACCTTGTGACTACTCTTCCCAGTAAAGAAGAAGCTCATGTAAAGAGTATTCTTGTTGGCGATAAAGAAGTTCAGGAAGCTGTACAGGGACAGCCTGTTACCATCCAGCTTGACAGAGAAGTAGATGTTTCCCGCGGATGTGTACTTGCCATTGATTCCGGCGCAGTTCTTACAGACTCTGTGGAAGCAGATATCCTCTGGATGGATGACAATGCTCTTACGGATGGCAAGAACTTCTTTGTAAAAATCGGTACAAAGATGATCCCCGGCCTGGTTACAAAGATCAATTATTCTGTGGATGTTAATACAGGTGAAAAGAAAAGCGCATATACCTTAAAGAAAAATGAGATTGCTTCCTGTACTCTGGAATTCTCAGAGAAGATCGTTGTAGACGAATTTGACAGGCACAGAACACTGGGTGAGCTGATTCTGATAGATCGTGTCACAAATATGACTTCTGCCTGCGGTGTTGTGAGAAAAACCTTTGTTTCTCAGGATAGATCCCAGATCGGAAAAGTGGACGAGCAGGTTCGTGCAGGACTGAAAGGTCAGACACCGGTAGTAGTGGAATTCCCGATCGGTAAAGAAGGAATCACTCTTGATTTTGCAGAGCAGGTAGAAAAGGGACTGACTGTACTTGGAAAACATACCTATCTGTATCATCCGGCAGCGAGTGAAAACTATGCAGAAACTGTCCGCCATCTTAAGGCAGCAGGTCTGATCGTACTTCTTGTTCTTGATGAAAATACAGCAAAAGACGAGACATTAAAGACTCTGGATGGTTTCTATGCGAACTGGCAGATTGACGGAATTACTGTGAAAGATGCGATTGATTTCGTGAAAAAGAAATCTGCATTTACAGTGCAGAGTGTACAAGATGGAAATTATATCTGATTATAACAGGGCTATAAATCGCCGCAGAGACAAAGAAAGTCTCTGCGGTATTTTGTTTTCTTGACAAGTGTCGTTACAGCGGATTATACTTATTTTCAAATATCCAGAATCCATAATAATACAGACAGGAAAGATAACAGAAATATGCAAACGAACAATGAAAGTAAACAAAACCAAAAAAAGAGATGATGCTTGGAACTTTGTTTGTAATTGCTACGATCATCATCCTGGCGATACCAACGAAGAAAAGACAGAAATAAAGATGAGTGAATATCGATCAGAATGTAGAATGGGCAATTGGTTACTGTTCACACACCAATGGTATTTAGATAAATAAAGCATATTCCGGAGATTACTTGACATTTAAAAAGAAATGCCTTGAAAAATTTATGAAATATGAAAATGGTTAAATTCTTGTTCGTTTTGTCAACGACAAATAAGCAGATTTTCATCTGCTTGAAAAAGTGATATACTATCAGTTGATGATACTGTTTAGGAAACACGGTATATCAGATATTTGGGTTTTCTGAAATGAGCCGTTTTAAGTCTTGGGAATTGTCGATCGCAGCGGATCGGGACTAATTCCTTTTGTAACAGTGCCATCACATTTATGGAATCTGTCTCCGTGTGGAGACGGAGATAGATTCTGCATATATGTGCAGCAAGCGTAAAGTTTACTTTATAGGAATATTTACGTTTCCCATGAACGACTACAGTATGAGCAACAAGAAGTTCCGTGGCATTATAAGCGATAAACTTCGCCCATATTTCCTGTTTTATAAAATCAGGTTTATAGCTGTGATAATGACTTAATCCAATCGTATATTTCAATTTTCGAAAAGAGGATTCGATCCCCCATCTGGAATTATAGATTTCTTTAAGCTTTTCAACAGGAAAGTTTTTTTCCGGAAGATTTGTCACAAGGCATTCATAAGTATCTTCTGATATTGGAAACCGTACGATCCGAAAAGTCAGATCATAAGTATCTTCTGAGCCATATTTTATGTAGTCAAAAGAAGCTGCCTGGTCAACATATCTTCGGTAAAAACCATCTTTGATTTTTATAGATTTACGATGGGATCTCGTAAGAGTTACGTCAACAGTTATATCAAATGTATCAGAATCCGGAAAAACAAAGTTCCCAATCAACCCTTTGCTTGTAATGTCTTTTGTACGAAAAACAAAATACTGTTCTTTTTCGATCACGTGAGCCATGTTGTTATAAGAGCAATACCCTCTGTCCCCGATAAAAATAGTTCTTTGATCCGGGTGAGGGATATGTCTGTCTACAAGCTGGCAAAAAGCAAGGAACTCATCTTTTTTGTGTGCAGACTGAAGAATGGCATCGGTATAGATCCGTTTATTTATGTCATAAAAGGCATTAATGTGTATGCTGTAAAAGCCGGAGGCAGAATGTCCTTCTGAGATAAAATAATCATCAGACGAATACTTTGAAAAGCTGAAAAAAGAAGTAGTAGAACCATCAGCAGCAATGTATTGATACTGCTGTTCCTGCTTTGAAAGTTCAAGCTTTTCGGAAGAAGAAGTAAACTCATGGAATACAGCTTCCAGAGCCTCTGGCATCATTTGGGAACGCCTTTGATTTAGGGCAGATATAGAAGGGAGATCCTCTGACATTTGAAAGAAATCCAGAAATTCGCATTTCGTGGATGAAGCGCCTTGAGAAATAAGGAACGAAATAACATGATCTGGGGAAAGTTTTCGTATACGAGAATAATCGCGTCCCGGATTATAAACAAAGGAATCCATATGCGATGTAACCGTTGCTATAGAATGCTTAAGAGTATCTTTAAGTTTTAAATGGAACATAGGTATGTGCCTCCTGAATTAGAAAAATTTTAATTTCTAATTCAAAGGCCGCTCTCATTACCTCACAATAATATCAGTAATGAGAGCGGCCGCAGATTCCAGCTTAAAAGTCAAGGCTTTTGTAATCTTTTTGTTAGACCCTTAAGACTAACTAAGGGTATAGATTATCTAAATACCATTGCGGAGTGAACAGTAACGTCTGAGAAATATAAGGCCTGTCACTGTTGTGTAAACGGTTGACAGATGGAATTTCCAATGATAATATAAATTCATTCGACATAAAAAATATTCAGTTGTATTTTTTATATATAGATGTGTGATAAAACAGTATAAAATACGACAACAGGAGGGAAAAAGATGGAGAACGAAACAGTTTCCAAAAATTTTATTGAGAATATCATTGATAAAGATTTAGCAGAGGGTGTTTATGACACCGTGCATACGCGTTTCCCGCCGGAACCGAATGGATATCTTCATATCGGTCATGCGAAATCTATTCTTTTAAACTATGGTCTTGCACAGGAATATAACGGCAAGTTCAACATGCGTTTTGATGATACAAACCCGACCAAAGAAAAGAGTGAGTTTGTAGAATCCATCAAGGCAGATATCAAATGGCTTGGTGCAGACTGGGAAGACAGACTGTTTTTTGCATCTGACTATTTCGGACAGATGTATGAAGCTGCTGTAAAGCTGATTCAGAAAGGCAAAGCCTATGTATGTGACCTGACAGCAGATCAGATCCGTGAATATCGTGGAACTCTTACAGAGCCGGGTAAAGAAAGTCCATACAGAAACAGAAGCGTAGAAGAGAACCTGCAGCTTTTTGAAGAGATGAAAGAAGGCAAATATGCAGACGGAGAGAAAGTGCTTCGTGCCAAGATCGATATGGCATCTCCGAACATGAATATGCGCGACCCGGTTATCTATCGTGTTGCTCATATGACTCACCACAGAACAGGTGATACATGGTGCATCTATCCAATGTATGATTTCGCCCATCCCATCGAGGATGCGATTGAGGGAATCACACATTCCATCTGTACTCTGGAGTTTGAGGATCACAGACCACTGTATGACTGGGTTGTAAAAGAATTGGAATACCCACAGCCGCCGAAGCAGATTGAGTTTGCAAAACTGTATCTGACAAATGTAGTTACAGGTAAACGTTATATCAAGAAATTGGTAGAGGAAGGCATCGTAGACGGATGGGATGATCCGCGTCTGGTTTCCATCGCAGCACTGCGCCGCCGTGGATTTACACCGGAATCCATCAAAATGTTTGTAGAACTCTGCGGTGTATCCAAAGCAAACAGCTCTGTTGACTATGCAATGCTTGAATACTGCATCCGTGAGGATCTGAAACTGAAACGTCCACGTATGATGGCAGTTTTAGATCCGGTAAAGGTTGTCATTGACAATTATCCGCAGGGCGAAGTAGAATATCTGGAAGCTCCGAACAATATGGAGAATGAAAAACTGGGAACCCGTAAAATACCGTTTGGCAGAGAACTCTATATTGAGAGAGAAGACTTCATGGTAGATCCGCCTAAGAAATATAAGAGAATGTTCCCGGGCACAGAGGTTCGTCTTATGAACGCATATTTTGTAACCTGTACAGGATATGAAGCTGATGAAGATGGAACTGTACGTGTTGTACACTGTACTTATGATCCTGCAACAAAGGGTGGCAATGCGCCGGATGGCAGAAAAGTAAAAGGAACCATTCACTGGGTAGAAGCAAGTCAGGCAGGAAAAGCAGAAGTACGTCTCTATGAGAATATCGTAGACGAGGAGAAGGGTGTATACAACAAAGAAGATGGTTCTCTGAATGTAAATCCGAACTCTTTGACAAAAGTTACTGCATATGTAGAACCAGCACTTATGGAAGCAAAAGGCTATGACAGCTTCCAGTTCGTAAGAACAGGATTTTTCTGTGCAGATATCCATGATTCTAAAGAGGGTGCACCGGTATTCAACCGTATCGTGTCTCTGAAGAGCTCATTTAAACTTCCGAAAGCATAATGAGACTGAAATAGTAATATAATCAGAATAAAAAGGGAATGTTGCTTTTACGATTGTATAATCGTGAAGTAACATTCCTTTTTGGTTACGTTACTGTGAACGGTAACGTTTATTCTTCAGATTCAGATGCAGCGTCCATAGTCTCTTCAAAATTCTCGGGTTCATCGGCATCTTCTTCCTCTTCTGCATCTTTAATCTCA